>OGSM01000210.1_pt1 | contig 22825 bp, 38 predicted proteins | sample 1573871 | NCBI WGS metagenome assembly OGSM01 (sample SAMN03295848, study PRJEB24534) | human gut metagenome | isolation source: fecal sample 1 from infant 7 | host: Homo sapiens | place: USA: Pittsburgh, PA | collected 2014-07
GCGTTCTGCGCATAAACATCTTCTTTGCGGGTTACACCGTCCCCAGAAAACGAGATGTTCTTATAGGTTACGAGATTTTCCTGCGTGTACGCTGCGCTCATATCAGCGGTAGCGTCTGCAGTATCCCATTCAGCGGAAACAGTCTTCCCGCGCATCATACCAAGGCGCTTATAGTCACCGTTGGCGGGTTGTGATTCGGGGCAGCCAATCGCGTAGTAAACGACGACATCACGCCCTGTGAAAGCACCTGCTTCACATGCCATGTCTTTATCTCCGTGTTATCGGGAAATGATGGTTTGAAAGGAAATATCGAAGAGGTAACGACCTTCTTCGGTCTGGATGGCGGTGATTCCGCCGATTGGCTGCATCGAGATGATGCACTCAGTCTGGTAGTCGTCGATCATCGCCTGACGTATTGCATCAGCGTGGTCTTCAACTTCGTTAATGTCGCTGTCGTTCTGACCGGAAAGAACAAGGAATCTGAAATAATCTCGTGTTATAGCCTCATCAGGCTTGCCGCCACCGCCCTGCTGGATGACGAGGTATCTTTCCCCTTCAGTCCCTTCCAGATCGCTCCAGAAGCGTTTCTGAACGCGATAGCCGACATCAAAACCGTGGGACTGCAACCACGCTCTCAGAGCGTCATACACCTCGCTACGCGTCATACTTTGTATCCTTGCCTGATGATGGCCTTAATCTCGTTGAGGCCGTCGCGCTCAAAGCCTTTGGTCAGGAATCCCGGCTCGGCATCTGGATCCCAGTAGTTCCCCTTCCCCGTGCCGCCGCCGAATTCTTTTCCCGCGCGAGTTCTTCCGAAGTGTTCACGCGGCTGGCCTTTTAGCTTCCCGGACATACCATGAACGGCGGCAGCGTATGCTGCTGTGTACCCGACTTTTCCCTGCATCCCCCCAGGCATTGGTTCAAGCTTTCTGTATTGGCTGTTGATAAGGGTGGATGTGTCAATGGGAGTGAGTAGCGCAGCGTAAGAAGAACCGACAATCATAACCTCAGTCAGCACTCTTTCGGTGCGTGGACCGGCAATGTCTGTCAGCACCTTACGGGTATTCATCTGGACGCGCTTGATACCTTTAACGGGCATGATCACCTCAAGTCAGAATTTTGTAGTCGGGCTCCTCGCCGAATGGCGACATATCCCATTCCGTCACCGCCTTGATGACGTTTGCACCAGCTTTCAGCGGATCGGCCTGAGATGTTGTGTCACCTCTGGCGATGTACCAGTCACGCTGCGGCATGGTTGAGCTGACGCCGTTACGCTTCAGTTCAGTGAAGAAAATCAGGTTAGTGGTGAACTCTTTACCATTGGCATCTACCGCAACCTCATTGTTAGCCGTCCAGGTGCAGTCAATCAGGTATGGTGTGCCGTTTGTCCAGGTGTTGTTCCAGTCGTCATAGGCGCGAGGGTAGACAGTGGCGACATTGGTGTAAGACCAGTTAGCCGTGGCTGACACTATTATCCTCCCACCGGATAACCTCCGGATTCTCAGCGGCTACCTTCCGGCACAGCAAATACCATTCACCGTTACTTTTAACGTAACCCGTGACCCGCCGCCCGCAGTCAGTGATAACCCAGACCTTTACGAAGGGCTCAGGAAGCCTCTGCTTGACCGATATCAACGCCATCATCGACTCCCGTTGCACATGCAGCCGCCCCGGGCAATCCAGATGCCAGCGAAAGCGGTGTTAGTCGGATCAGGCGGGATCAGGCTTGTAGCGCATCCATACTTATCTAGTCCCCTCAGAAGCCCCAGAGAGGCTTTCCATCGGTCAGCAAAAGACAGGTACCGAAATGAGCGTGATGCGCCGTTGGGCCCTGTCTGAGAACTGATGTACTTGTCACCCTGCCCCAGCGCCATTAGCCCCAGCAGGTAGGACTGTATTAGCAGAGCGGTTGCGGGAGGGTAATGCGCATCCAGACACTCCTGAATGCTGCCAGCCTGCTCTAAAAGAGCCTGCAGGATGAAATCAGGCAGCGTGATACCGACTGACTCCAGATATTCCTTGGCCTGTACTGTGGTAATCATGCGATCCTCTGATAAGCCCTCCGAAGAGGGCATAAAAAACCGCCTTAGAGGCGGCCGTTATTCAGCAGGGAAAAGCTGTTCGAACTCACCTTCCGGCAACAACTCGGTGAGCTTCTCCAGGCCCAGGTTGCCTTTATGCTCAATGCCCAGCGCATCGAGTCGGGCAATGACTGCCTCTTTGCGCGCTTTGTTGTCAGTGCCAGCACCCGGAGTTGCAGGTAGCAGTTCCGCAGCAGCTTTATCGGACAGCTTGCGCACATGCGATTTAAGTGACGGGTGTACTTTGCCCAGCTCAACAACGTCACCAAGCGCAACGCCGTGCCACGGCTTAACCACTTCGTATTTTTCAGCCATGATTGCTCCTTAAGCCAGGTTAGCGCCGTAGACCACACCGGACAGGCCTTCGCCGTCCTTCTTGATCTGCAAACCTTCTGCGGACATGATCTGGAAGTTGTAGTTGCTCTGCGGCATCAGGCGCGGGAGCGGTACAACGCCCACAGCCATACCTACCAGAGGAGAAATCACATCCTGTCGGCGCTCGTACGCCAGGAACTCGTTACCTTCCAGTGCATAGGTCATTTGGATAGACTTAGCAGGAATAAACTTGCTGATCGCATCCAGAACGGTTCCGCTAAGCAGCGCATTTGTGCCGGTGTTGATATCCACCAGATACGGCTTAGCCATGTTGGCCCAGACTTCAGGGCTCACCCACAGCTTGTCGTAAGCTGTAACCTTGTTACGGCGGGCAGTGAGGCCAAATGGACCTGTAGGGCCAAAGAATGCCAGTAGCTCAGCCGGTGTAGCGGTGGTGAGATTGATATTGGCGCCGCCAGCGCCACTACCCAGGTTAATTTTCTGAGTGTTGCGATGGTTCTTCATGCCCTGAGCCGGCATACCTTCCACAACAATGCTTGGAGCGCCATTCAGGTAAAAGTCTACGCGCTTCTTGTGGAATTTACGCATCTTGGCCGACTGAGACTCCAGAGCCAGATCGATGCCGACAGTGCTCAGTCCGGCAGCATGGCGCCAGTTAACGCCGTAACCAGCAGTGAATACCGGGATCGGGTCGCCATCAGAACCAAACTCAGTATTATCGAAAGAGTAAGACGCCTGACCATCGATGCTGATAGACACATCATCCGCGATATCGCCAGAGACGTTATACAGCTTTGCAGTTTTCCCAATCGGCAGCACGGTCTGCACACCCATCAGGTCATTGACGATTTCCATGCCAATTTCCTGATCGCGCATCTGGATAATCTGGCGGTCAATTTCGGCCCAGAATTCACGCGTAAAGCCTCCGATGGCATTCGCCGCCAGCATTTCATGCGTCATGCGCGTGCGGTACGCGTTGACCATCATGTCATGCTGGGCGTTATAGATATCACGATTGGCCCACAGCTCACTCCAGTGCCCTTGCAGTCGGCGGTTAGTAGCCAGTGTTTCAGCGGTAAAATACATTATTATTCTCCTGATTAAGCGCCAGCACCTGCAGCGGCTACGGTACCGACGCGCATACGCACGCGGATGAAATCGGTAGTGCTGGCTGCGATGGTCGCATCGTCCTGGCTATAGCCAATCACCGAATCGGTGTCTGCAGTAGCTTTGGTAAATTGCCCATTACTACCCAGCTTGATTGGGTCGTCTTTGGCGTAAGTCCCCGCCACGCACAGCAGCGCCAGCTCGCGGCCCTCTTCTACGTAGTTACCCACTGCGGAGTCGCCGGCTGGCACTGCTTCAGTGATTTTGAGACCCTGATGATAGGCAACATCGATGATGTAGATACGACCAGCCAGCGCAGTTGCCTGCGCAAACTCATTGTCGTCATTGATGACTGCAGCGGTACCGGGCAGCAAGGATGCGGCAGTAACGCGGGTTTCGGTCTTGTACAGAGACTGACCGTCGATATTAACGCGACGATAACGTGCCATTATTCTGGCTCCTTATTTGAAGTATTCGGCAGGGTTAGGTGCACCGGTTTCTTTCTGCTGCTGCGCATTGTTGGTGCCCAGCGGAGCAGCTTCGCCCAGTGACTTGAACATCGCGTCCAGCGCATCGCCATAAAGCGCGTTGGCCACGATGTCGCCATGGACCTTAGCTACCGCCTCACGCTTTGCTTTCTCTTCAGCGCGGGAGTTTGCAGTTAGCGTTTCAGTGAGCTTGTCCTGATTGGCCTGTAGGCCGGTGATCGCATCCTTAATCGGGTTCAGGGCTTCGGCGAAGTTTGCGGCCAGGCCTTTACCGATTTCGCTGATCAGCTCTTGTTTCTCTTCAGTGGTTAAAGGCATGTCGCCCTCCGTTTTGTGGTTTGGTGCAGGCTGTTCCTGCGGTGTGAAAAAAGATTTGAGTTTGTTGACGACAGCAACCCATGAACTCTGGCGCTGAACCTCTGTCCCGGTATCATCAAAGACAATCTTTCCGCCTTCAGACTTGTATCCGTAAACCTTCGGCTCGCCATTGTTGAGGATGATTACCGCTTGCGAGTCAGTGAAGTCAGCCACCCAGGCGTATTCTTTCTCGCCAGGAGCGAATTTATCTTTCGCTGCCTTCTCCAGCCTCCGCTCACGCTCGCGATAGGTTTCCCCCACCAGAGCGCCGGAATTAGCTTTCAGTGGAGTGGCAAGATCAGCATTTACCATCATCCCTACCCCCTGTTCTGGCGTAGCTGCGCCAACCTCATCCAGAAGGATGGCGTCATGGTCCATCGCGTGAATTTTCGCAACCCATGAAGCCCCCTGAGCTTTCTGCTCATCGTTCGCTTCAAGCTCCTCCAGGAATACGGCAACGCTGGTATGGATTGGCGGAACATCCTCGCCTTTCTCCAGCGCTTCAAGACGCTCAAGGAGGCGCTTTCCGTCATCCGTGCGCTTTGCCACTTCTGTATCGATCCACTTCTCGACGTAGACGCGGTTGCCGGACTTCTTGACGTTTTTGTTCCATGCCCCTACATAACCCACATTCAGCCCCTCAGGACTAAAAGCAGAAACAAACTGACCGTTGACCTGTGGATGTCCAAGCGGTGCCAGTGTCCCCTCCAGGCCACTGTAGTGCTGGTCAATCTCACTGGCCGGATACAGACCGCCGTTCATGACCACGTTCGCCGGAAGGGTGTAAGAAGGAACAACCCAGTGCTCGCGTCCGTTGTGCTGTTCGCGCCGGATGGCCTTACTGTTCACCTTCGAGGTGACATTAACTTGCATTGGCATGAGTTAACCCTTAGCCCATTGGTAGCCACGGGCTTTCATTGTGTTAAATGTTTTCTGAGCTTTATCGATGATGGTGTCACTTAACGGCTTGCCGCTTTCATCGACCATAACCGCGATCGTGGAGCATTTGCAGTTCACGCCGTTTGCATCCTTAGCCCACCACTCCCGCTGCTCTTCTGCGGTATACAGATGGGCGTGACGCGCGGCATGGGTGCTTCGGGTCGTCGGGCTGAGCGCTGATATGTGCATCTGCTTTGTACGGATGCCATATCGTTCTCTGGCTTCGTCGTCTTCGTCCAGGCGCGCACGGCGCAGCGCGGTGGTAATCTCCGTCCTGGCAATACGATTAGCCCGGCGAGACTCAATCCCCGTCTGCTCAGTAAGGCGCTTAGCTATCTCCAGTGGATTTTGTCCGCGCCCAAGTCCATCGGTCAGTATCCGCGCCATATCCGCTTTCACACTGGCGCTGAGGTTCTTCATTTCCTCGAAGGTACGAGCGCGAACAAGAATCAGCCTACGTCGGTACGGTTCGCTGAGAAGGATTGTCGATACGCTTTCCTGTCCGGCAGCGTACACGGCTGATTGCTGCGCCAGATTGGCAAACTCCTGCGCCGTGCCGCGCTGATACGCCGGGTTGACGTAATCAGCCCAGAACCAGAATCCTGTCTCGTTATCTGCACCTAAAATCTCATCAACCAGCAATGAGGCATTGCTGAGGAGCATTGATAGCTGGGTGGAATCGAGGTCGAAGGTGTAACGCTGGTTTACTGATGGCGATGCAGGAATGCGGTCGAGAATGCCCTTGTACGCCTTGCCAATTCGCTTCATTCGCCTGGCGAACTCGCTCATTGCCCCGCGCTCAAGTCGGTCGGCACCCGTCGGGTCTTTAAGGTTTCCCGGAAGTATCGGTGACTTCGCTTTCCTCTTCGTCATCATCTACCTCTGGAAGTGGTTCGGGCGAACCCTCATACCCGGCGGCCACGCGAATTTCTTCACCAGTAAACACCTGCTCACCCGTGCCGATGGAAGCGCTGTTGATTTGCGACATCTTCTGAGCGGCATCCAGTTTTTCACTGTCGCTTTGCGCATTGAGGTCGTCCCAGATAACGGTCTTCTGACTGACCGGATCGAGGATGCTTAATTCGATCAGCTTGTCGCAGAAGTCCTCAATCTCGAATGACAGGTCGCCACGGCGAGACTGGCAGCGAGTATTGAAGTATTTCTGGTCTTCCGTGCTCGCTCGCTCGCCCGTCTGCATGCCAACGAGTATCTTTGTCGGGATATCCAGCGCAGCAGCGGCGGTTTGCAGGTTGACGTTATAGGTTGGAGAGGGATCGGATACAGCAGCCACAATCGGAGCAACATTGGCCCCCTGTGTAATAAGAACGGAGTCGTTCCCGATATTCATTTCACGGGCTACTTTATCGTAGATTTCATTAAGTTCGCTGTAATCAACCCCGTATGCTCTGGCTAATTCATCCAGTTTCGCCTCTTTATCAAAATTAATACTTAACTGGCGAGCGGCGTTCTTCAGGAATGACTCACCAGACCCGCCCTCTACCTTCTCCAGGCTCACAAAGGCGTTATAAGCTGGCTCAAGGAAGCCAATAGCATCGTCTGAGTAATCACCAAGGATGAAAACGCGATCGGGGTGGATGTTGACGCGGCGACTTGAACCATTCGGCAACCGTTCAGCGTACTGCCACATCTTCGGCTGTCCGTAGGTTTTCGAGTTCAGGCCAGTGTCCCAATCACCAACTGTCAGAGAGCCTGCCCATGCGACAGTAACCTTCTGGAGCATCTTGCCTTTCGTTACAGGCTGATCCCAGGCGAGGGAGTCATTGACGTGCAGAAGGATGCCTGCATAACGACCGACAAGACGGCGACGGTCCGCCTCAGAGAATGAGCGCCAAAACCGGTTGGTGAATACCTGTTTGGACTTTTTCTCCCAGGCGGTTTCGTTTTCACTCTCGTCGGCATCGTCACCCTCAATGATTTCCGGGTTAGTCTGCCAGCACTTGCCCACCAGCTTCTCAACGGCACCGTGAGCAATACCACCGCGCCGGTACAGGGCGTAGAGGTTTTCGTATGTGACCTGCTCAGGGAATCCATATTCGCACCACGCAGAATTACGCTTGGCGTCCAGCCCCATCGAAGGGTTAAGAATCCCCATGCGGGCGCGAGCAAGCCTGGCGTCGTTAATCGCGTGATTAACCGCCAACTGTAATTTATCGTTCATGTCGTGTCCGTTGATTATCGAAGGCGTTTCGGAATCATCATGCCGACACCCTGCTGTTTACGTTTGATATGTCCATCAAGGGAATAGCGGATGGCGTCCCACGTATGCTCATCACCATCAGCCAGTTTCGGCAACACCTCACCGGTGATGCGGTCAGTTTTGTACGACCACATGCGAGCCTCTCGCGCCACGTTCTTGCAGCGTGGATGGATAATGATTTCGTCGAAACCGCGAAGGTGCGCGATTCCGTCCTCAACGCTTCCCTGCCATTTCTCAGCGGCTGAGATGTTGAAGCCCTGTCGCTTGAGATAGCTGATCGTCTCGGGTCGAGCGGAGTCGGCCTTGATGGGCCAGTCACGCGATCCGGGGATTGTGTCGTATAGCTCTGGCATGTGGTCGAGCTCTGTCTGCTGCCCGTATGCCTCGTATTCGATGTACAGCCGGTTGTGCAGGATGAACGAACGCACCAGAGTGTTCGGGTCTTTAGCGAAACCGAAGTCAGCACCGAAGAACAGGCGATCGGCCTCTTTCCATAGCTGGTCCGAGAACTCGGCAATCCGGTATTTCCCGGCCAGCACCTGCTTATCGGAGTTTTCGAGGTAAGCGCCTTCCCACACCCATGCGTATGTCGCTGGGTCGAGGCGTCGCTGGTCGTTCTGTCGCTCACCTTCCAGCACGTCAGGGAACCACGGGTTATCCGTATAGTTCATCTCAACGGTTATGCAGTCGTCGCCAGCCTCTTTCCGGAAACGCTTATCCGTTGCGCTGCCGTCTCGCTCAGGGTTCCACGTCACCCAAATCTCTGAACCTTCCTCACGAACTGTCGGGCTCAGCTTCTGCCAGGCTATTTCGCTGACTGATTCAGCCTCGTCAACCCAGCACAGCAGAATGCGCGCTTTCGACTTGATGCTGTCGAGGTTATGCCGCAGACCGCAGAACACGTAGTTAACGCTCTTGTCGATAGTGCGGATGTACTTCTCGCCGATATCAAAGTTGGAAGCCAGCCACGGTACAGACAGGATCGCCTGTTTCACCTCCTGCATACTCGACTCTTCCAGCGAGTTCATGAATTCACGCGCACAGAGCACTACGCCGCTTTCACCGTTCATCATCGACTGATACGCCTTTACGGCTGTCATCAGCGCAAAAGTGCGCGTCTTCGCGCTACCACGTCCACCGTGCGAGCATCGATAACGCTTATTCACCGCAGTGAACAGCGGCGCAAGCTTGGCGGGGATCGGCAGTTGAACGGCTTCACTCATGCTTTCGGCTCAACAGGTAGTAACTGGATGATTGTCGGCTGCGGAGTCATGCTGCCATCAGGGCTTGTATGCTCGACTTTCTGGCGATTAGTGTAGGCATCGCCCATTTCTTTGGCGGCCTGCTCGATAAGCTGCGAGGTCATGCCGTAGTTCTTCATCTTTTCAGCGTTGGTCGCCATTCGGTCGAGAACGCGCAACCGGTACGCTTTATTTGCGATCGGGATGTCGGCGATCTCATTCTGGAATCGTTTACGGGTGGCGTTGAACAGGTCAATCCACTTCTGGCTCAACTTGGCCGCCATTGCGTTCCCGGGCGTATATTGCGACACCTGCTGCCGCGAGACATCGATGCCGTATTCAGCCTTTACAAGCTCAATGACTTTTACTGGCGGCTCGTAGCAGGCGAGCGATTGAACGATGAAGGCTTTAACCTCTGTCGATAATGCTGCCATCGGTTACCTCCATGACAATCCTAATAAAGTCTATGCCAGCTTCAACATGCACGTCCCGCATGACCTGGCTATATCGATGTGAGCCACTTCTGCTGGCGCATTGGCCGCATCAACGAGCTCCTGCACTTCTTTGCTGGCACCGTATCGACGTACGACACCTGTGAATTCTTCGACGTCGTGGCCGCGCAGTGTAAGCACTGGCTGCCCGGTCTCTTTGTTGAACTTAGGCGCGCCGAAATCATCGGTGGCCTGGGCGATATGGTAAAGCTCATGCTCTACCAGTGCGCAGAACTCGAGGTCGCTACATTGCGAGCAGTAGTCAGCCGCCAGTGTGATGATGAACTTCGGGATTCGCCCGAACCATTCATGCATCTGCTGTTCCATTCTGGCTTTCTGCCAACCACCGGCGCGGAGCATTACCTGCTCGGCTTGGCCGAGGACATACCGCCCTTTCTTAGCGAACGAATCGGACGCCCACATAAAGCAGAGGTCAGCCTCTAACAGGTGTTCATGGTCAGGGTTATGGATGCTGCCGGTATCGCTGAGGATTTGGCGGCTTACCCACTCATGCACTTCATTGGCGGGGATGAGCCGGGTGTATGGCTGCCAGTTGTCGGAGATGATGAAGTTAACTGGCGGGTATGGCCTGCGATCTTCATCGTTAACCATGGGTTACTCCGTTGTTTGTTCTGCTGGCTGTCCGGTCTGCTCTGCCGGTACTGGCGTGAACTGCACGCGCTTCACATCGGCTGGAGCAAAATACAGCCACTCGCCCGTCTCCGTCGCCAGCGGCACAAAGCCGTTAACCAGCTCTGGCTGACGTCGTGACATCTTGCCTGTGAAGGTTTCGCCTGTTTGGGTGGTTAGCGTGATTTGGTAGATATCGGACATGGTTACCTCTTTGCCTTGTCGCAGCTGTTGCCCTGCTTCTCAGAAGTGCTTAGCCACTTACGGCTTACCCGTCAGCAAGATGTGATCACCATCCTTGCGGGGTTACACAGATCATTATCGAAGCCCCTCAGTGAAGAGCTTCTGTAATGCCGCTATTTGCCGACGCAATTCTGCGTTGGCTACCCTGCTTTCGCTTCCATAAGCGTGACCATGTCAGGGTCCATCTGACTGACGATCCGCTCACGAGCGCAATTGAGAAGCTTCTTGCGACCACCGACGCCCCACTTATTCATTGCCCGGGCACATGCGCTGACCTCTTTGGTCTCATTGGCGATCAGCAGGTCAAGTCGGTTGAGTCGGTTCATATTACTAAGACCGTTGAGCACAGCCTCGCGGAAGGTTTCATAAACGCGGATTTCAAACTCCGGCTTAATCCAGGCGGCATATCTAATAGCGAGTAGCTCTGCAGCCCATACGCCGGGCTCGTCACCACCGCGAATTACTCTAAGTGCCTGGTTATCTTCCAAAGGACATTTTTGTCCTTTGCCTGCCAGCGCCTGAACGAAACGCTTTACTGATGCACTACGAATAAACTTGCCCGGCTTTTGTGACTCAGTAGCCTCACCTTTCAGGACAGCGGCGGCATGAAGATCATTCAGGCTATAGCGCCCCTTCTCGTCCACTCGGACAGAGACACCATTCACGATCACAGTTGGATATGTCATAGCGTGTACCTTTCTTTGAGATGAACCTTTGCCGCATAGGAAACCAGCCCACAGAGGCTCGCCAGCACTACTAGCTTCCTCAAAGGCTCATTTCAAAGGGTTCGGTTCTGTGGTTTGTATGCGCTGCGGTGCGCGGTGAAATTAGGGCATAAAAAAGCCCGACCGAAGTCAGGCTCTGTTATTTTGGTGACGAATCACTTAAGACACTGGGTGTTGATGTATTCATGCATCCCGTAGATCATTTTGTTAACGGTTTCGATTCCGTCCCGGTGATCGAAATAATTCCGTCGAGCGTCTGGAGTAAGTTCGGGGGCTCCTGCATCATCCACGCCGGAGGTGGAGGTGGCTTTGGACACTCCAGGGCAGGTTGCGGCGATGCGCAGCCGTTTAGCGCCAGAATCGACATCCCGACGCAAATCGTTAATGGTCTTTTTCGCATCGGACAATTCCTTCGTGTATTTGGCATCCAGTGCAGCGACATCACGCTGGCGGGTCTGCATGTCTTTGATGGTGTCGTTAGCCAGGCTGAGTTTCTCAGTGGCTTTATCGCGCTGGTCTTTGTAGGTGATGGCGTTGTCGCGGTAGTGGTTCACGAAGAACGCCAGCACACCGATTAACGCCACCACCAGCAGCTGCAACCAGTAACGCTTAACCAGTGCGCCAATCATGATAGGAACAGAGCCCGCTCTGCCTCCCGCCGACGTGTCAGCCCATTCAGCACCTTCCCACCAGCTTTATTCCAGCGCAGGAACTCATCGGCTGCACCAGCGTAATCACCAGCGTTGAGTTTTCGCAGAAGGGTCGATGTCGACAGTGAACGGGCTCCGAGGTTGTACGTGAACGACACCAGGGCGTCGAATTGCCCCTGAGTCACGCCGACTTTAACCAGGCGGGACACGTCACTTTCGTAGCTGACCAGTCCGGTCTTCAGCAGACGTTCTGCTGTTTCCTGCTTAATCGTCATCCCGGCGCGGATCGGTTTGCCGTCGACAGGCTGAGTCCAGCCATAGCCGATCGTCCAGATGCCGACGCTGTCCTGATAGGCGGTTAGTTTACAGCCTTCGAACTGTTTGATCAGGGCAATGCCTTTTTCACTGGTTTGCATTCTTCATCCCCGTCAGGCGTTCCCAGAAATAGGTCAGAGCCACGGAGCCCATCGCCCCGCTAATGCCTGACGTAACCAGAATCATGTAAAGGCTCAGCCCACTTTCTACGCTGATTAGGCCACCAATGAGACCGGTAAAGCCGGACACTGCAATTTGTGCCAGCGCATTAATCCAGCTCCAGGTAGCTTTGTTCTGCTTAACGTCAATAAGGTATCGGACCAGGCCGCCCCAGCATGACAGAGCAAGGACAATAAGCCATGACACTCCGGCAATGCTTTCTTTATCTTGCATACGTTTAGCCATATCACCTCCGAAAAACGGGGTGCTGTTTGTGTAGTGGGGAAAGGCCGTCAGACACGATAGATACGTGGCATCAGGAATTGATTGTCTGCGGCCTGAATAAAAAACCCGGCGACAGGCCGGGAAGATGAGGGTAAGGCAATGTCGGCTCTATGGCCGAAGGGTCCCAGGTAGTGGGTTTGGTTTGTGGTGGCCGGCGCTGCTATCCGGCATTCACGGCTATCGCTTTACGACGCCATCAGGACATTCACCACAACGGACAGAGCACTCATGACTCGCATCATGTGGCGCAACCCCACGGCAGGGAGTCGAACCCTACAAATGCTCTTTCCTGTTGTGCACTCCGTTTCGTGGAGCGGACGGCATAACGTATTCGCGAATTCAGTTATGCACCTGATGCAAGATAAAGCCGCCGAGATGACGACTTGTTTTGCTGATGGCTCGCCTGGCTGGATTCGAACCAGCGACCAACCGCTTAGAAGGCGGTTGCTATTTCCTCTGAGCTACAGGCGAATTTGGCGGGACAGGAAGGATTCGAACCTTCGACCATTCGGTTAACAGCCGAACGCACAACCGCTGTGCTTCTGACCCTGAAACGAAAAAGCCCCGCACGATGGCGGGGCTTGGTATTCATTCATGTCACACACAACAATGGCAACATATACGAATTAGTTTGCTCATTTGTTCATTAAATTGCAAGCACGTTGTGTGATTTATTTGCAATTTTCCTCACATTTTCGCGATTGTTAAACGCATTTTGCAGCGGTTGGTACAAACAGAACAGTGAGGCATTGATGATTTGCTTCACCTCTCTACGGATTGTCGAGATGCTTGGGTGTTTATACTGATTGCCGCCACGCGTCTTCATCAGGCGAGGCTTACTTACTGCATGCTGCCATGATGCAATTCGGATCTCGCTGGAGTTACAAACGTAGTAGGCGAAGACAACCCGCCATGCATTTTCATCCACATTCTTCAGATAGTGACGAATGACAGCATCAATGAGCATCCCGTCATCATCACTACATACCGGTCGTGATGCTTGCTGGGGCTCGACGGTAGCCATGAATCTAGCAATCATGTTGATCATCGCTTTATCAATCTTGCCGGTCTGGCACCATGCGCCCCACAACTGGAGCCACTGGTCTACCCATTGATGCTGGTCGTTGGTTAATTCCAGTTTCATTATGCGGCTTCCTTCTGTGGCTGATTGGTTTTGGTCTGGCTGTGCTTTGCTACTGGCGGCATGTTGGCGCGCTTAACGCTTTCTGCCTGGTACCGGAGGAGGTCGGCGTGGTTCATGCGGACTCCTTCTGCTTTGGTCCGCGATATTCACCATACAGAGGTGTTCTTCCTCTTGGCCGGGTATGCCTGTGGGTTGCCTTGGGAGAAAAAAGCGCATCCTCTACATTCATTCCATTTTTTAGTCGACGCTTGATGGATGTTTCTGATACTGAAACGCGAGGATCCCTTGACCATTCTGTCGCGGTTTTCGTTTCGCCATTGAAAGTTATGGCGGTGCGTCCTTTTTTTGTGTGCTCAGGGATATGCACTCGAGATCGCATGACATTACACGCCCGGCAAAGCACCCTAAGATTTGAGTCCGCATTGTTATCAACAACCTCATCAATGTGATCAATATGCGCGGTTTTCCATGTGACCTTCATGCCGCATTTTTCGCATGGTGGAAGTGTTTCTCCATAGCGGTCGTAAACAACTTTTCGGTGCTCATATACGCAACCATTGGCCATCGATAGTGGGTGATCAGGAATTTTTAGCATTTGATATCCCTTCGCATTTTTATGCCTGTATTTCCCTTTACCGTTTTTTGTGAGTTCGTAGGTCCCGTAGCGCATCATTCGGAAGTAGTGCATTTGACAGATACCCTTTCCTGGATAGTGTTTGCATTCACGATCACAACCTTCAACTTTGCATTTCATGCTGCACTCTCCTGTAATTTTTGACGGCGCTTCATCAGTGCATTGGCCCTGCGGGAAAAAATTGCTTTCACACGCTTCAGGTAGGTAACGTCAAACCGGCGTGGGGAATTGTCAGATTCGAGCCGCTCTACGCGCTCAAGGCCGATGCGATCAACTAGGCGGATCCGGTACTCGACAGCATTACCGCTCAGCTGTCGGTTACAGCGGGTGCAAGCGGAGTGGACGTTAAACACGTTGAATTTGAGGTGTGAGGCAGCACCACGTGATCGGTAATGGCTGGCGTCAATGGCGCTACCGGTCAGGTAATTGCTTTTGCCGATGAGTGGATTGCCGCAGCTGACGCATTCTTTCCCCTCGTCACGGATCCGGATGTAGCGGTTGAAGGCCGATTGGGCCTCTTTATCCCACTGAGCTTTAGTCTTGAATGACTCGCGCTTGGCCTTGCGACGCTGGCGTCCTGCCTTCTCTTCGGTGCGCTGGCGCTGCGCCGCCTTCTGCTTAGCGGCTTCACGGGCTTTTGCGGTCTGTTCTTTGCCGATCGCGCTGGCGCATTCGAAGCTACAAACTAACTGCCCGTTGCGTACCGGGTGGAACCACTGGCGACAGCCATGATGTGCGCACTTGCGGCGCGGTAACTTAGCCATTGAACCAGCCCTCATATTCAGATGCGGGCACACGCTCAGCGACGATCCGCAACTCGCGCTCCTTATTGGTGGAGTGCTCATCGGCATTTATTTTTTCCGCCTCTGCAGCCAGGCACTCTACAGCCTTCAAATAATCTTCTTCCCTGAAGTTATCTACGGCCATAAATGCATCCATTACCCGCCAAACAACTCGCTTCTCTTCCTGCTTTTTCTGGGCGATAAGTTCGTTGATGTGATTCCTCAGCGACTGAAGCTGGCAGAGGTCATAATCTTGAAGTTGCTGAATGATATTGCTCACGATGACTTCCTCCGTGCCGCCAGGCGCAGCCATTTCTTATCGACCAGACGGGCGGTGTAGTCCTTCAGGGTCGGGATGTCGGACGGCTTAATCACTGGCTTGCGCTGACGGCGAGTCCGAACGCGGAAGATTTCGTTTGTGATGACGCGTGCGAGAGGATTATTCATGCAAGCCTCCCAAAATAATCGCCACGATAACGGACATCGCGAAGTTGGATGTTCTGGCTGACGGCGAAAGCCTGGGTGTACTCAATCAGGCTGTTCATCCGCTTGATCCCCATCGATGAGGTGCTTTCGCGAATTGCCACCAATTCCCCCTCAAGCCCGGCAATAACCTTCCCCTGCCCTCCAGTGGCAATGGAGTGACCGGAGACCAAAATTGATTTCCACGACGGAAGCGACCAAGCAGAGCCAGCCCACTGAATGCGATGCTTTGCCAGGTCGCCGCAAAGCGCGTGGAATAGTGAATTCTGAGGAAGGGTGCGCTTAGGGTCGGCAAAACTCACCACGAGCGGAAAATCTGCGTTGACAGGCTGCTTGTTGATGTAGTCGATGAGGTTGCGGCGAACCTGCTCGTCGCGTAGGTAGAATTTGATACTCATACGCCACCTCCAAGAGGTAACGCAGAATGCAGAAAATCGCAGGTGCATTTCTGCATCTGTGACAAGGTGAGGATTTCAGATTGTGGTCGCATTTAAGTCCCCTTAAATGCGCAGAAGTCACCGGAGTTGTTCAGGCTCCGATGACTCAATTATGGCGGGTTGATTCCAGAAAATCAAAGGTTACTAAACCGTGGATGATTTCTTTGGGTGATATCTGCGAATTGCAGCATCAACACGATCGCGAGATGGTAAAACATCAAATGCTATGTTGTAGTATTCACCATCATACGCTTGTTGCCTTACAACATTAAATTCTTTGAACTGAGTCATTGGGTAGACCACTGGTTCGTTGGAATTGGTAGAACGCATTACAGCTTTTGTTACTACGCTTATCTTATCAAGACCCGCCTCATCGTTCTTGATATCACCTTCATGACCTAAACCAAAAACCAGATAATCTTCCATTTCAAGCTCCTATTGAACTTCAAGAAATTCGCATTGGCTGTTTAACTATTTACTAACATTCTTAGGTAAAAAGATTTTTTCACACTTCGCCATTGATGGTTCTCTACCTGATATTTCATAGTACTGGGCATGATTTAGCATGATTCCCTTCATGCTCTCTTCACAGTCTTTCATGCTGTAAAAGACATTCACCGGTTCTTTTTCAGTGTTCAAGTTCACCACTTCCAAAGAACAACCTGACATGTTGCTGAGGCTGGCGCAGGTACTCAAAACCAGCACAAATAGTTCGTGCATAAATGACTCCCTAATTACTGTGCTGGTTATATTGCCCAAACTTTAGCAGAAATTACGACTATTTTTTAACGGCGGCGAGCATCGCCTTATAGAGATCCGGGAATCGAGGACTCTCCCAGGGCAACCCCATGGCCTTACACATCTGATAGGTCGGCTCAACTGGCACAGCCACCCAACCATCCGGAATCACCGGAGAGTCGCCGTCTTGCGCCGGAGCGATGTAGTTTTGCTCCGGACAGCAATCGGATTGCGCTGGAGAGTTACCATTCTGAAGCATGGCTTCCTGAAAGCGTCCAAGCTCCACGTACTCCTGGCATGACCACCCGCCATCAATAAAATCGCGAGCTTCAACAGCGTCGAAAGTGAATGATGTTTCGCCGCCAGTTGGCGAGGTTAGGCCGTACAGGTCTGCTACCGGCTTAAACTGTGTGGCTGGAATATTTTCCGGAATATTTTGCGGTTCGTTTTGTGGTCGATCGGCACCCTGAAGCATGGCGGTGACAGCGTTGATAGCCTCAACTTGAGGCATCTCCATCATGCGATGATCGCTCGTTACTATGAATGGCTCAGAGTGCTTAAGCATGGCGGCGCGGCACTGATTGAATCCATGTGCCCATGCTGATGCAAGAGCCATATCGTCTTCGGTGATTTCCTCTGGAACATCTTCCCAGCAAACTTCATCAGGCACAGGTACCGGCGCTGGCGTGGCAGAGCGATACAGAAGAACATCACCCATCTCTGCTCTGGACGCAGGCCATACGTCTGCATCAGAGCCAGATTTGAGATAATCAAGATTGGACTGGTCGATTACGCACACAGCCTCCGCTTCGAGCGATGCCAGCGCGATACGCAGGGCAGCCAGCGTATTACTGTCGTCTTCATCCAGGCCGAACGGGATTTCATCGCGGGTGGCTTCCATGTCGGCAATTTTCTGCTGTAGCCATTGTTTGGTAAGTGTGCTCATGATGCCTCTCCTTTACCGGCTGCGGCGGGTACGTCGATGCCAGCAGCAGACAAAGCTATTCGGAACGCTTCCTTCAAATCTGCAATCTGCTTGTCTTTGGCTTCCAGCTCATCTAGCAGTGCCAGCACGGTGGACGGGGTTAGAGCCTCATTGAATTCATCGCGATCATAACCCCAACTATCGGATTCTGCTCTCTCCGCCGCTTCACGCAGCGCCTGTTTGTCGATGTTGCTCATTGGGCGGCTCCTTCTGCTTTCTTCTCGTCAACGCTCCAGGCGGTAGCCAGTGCTCCAGTCACCTGCATAAACGAGTGCTTTACTTTCACCGAGAAAGTTTCTCCTGTGGCCGATACCGTTTCGATGGTGGTCAGCTCGCCGCCGCTTTCGAAATCAGGGTAGAACTGCGTTACAAGGTTACTTTCGACAATAACCGATCCGTCCGGCGTGTGCATTTTCAGTTTCATACCCCTACCCTCCCCCAAACCATCAATACTCGCTTCATCGCCGGGCTGTTTCGGCACTCCTGGCAGATCACGTTTGCCTCTGTACGCTGCACCAGCTTCGAATTTCCCTTCGGCATGGACGGTATGGTTTCCGGTGCGTATTTCATGCCGTAGCTGGTCAGCCGATACAGCCGCTGGCCGTGCTTGCCTTCGAACTCGATCAGGCCGTCTGCAAACAACGTGCTTAACGGGCCGGAAATCTTTTTGGTGGTCATGCCGATCATGGTGGCAATGCGAGCACTATTCAGGCCCGGGTTATTACGCAGGGCTGCAAGAATCTGCCCACGAATTGTTATGGTCATCAGAACCCCCCTTTCTTTTTCGGCTGCTGCTCACGCCCGCGGCGTTCTGCGGCGGCGGCCTGCTGGTCTGTGTCGTAAATTGCCCCGTTAATCTGATCGCAATACACCGTGCCGGTACTGCCGTGGCGGTTGAGCCGCAGGATTAACTCGGTTTCGCCTGGCGGCACGCTGTCATCGAAAGCACCTTCCCGGTGGATGCCAACCCAGTAGTCGCAGTCCTGCTCAATCTGTCCTGTGTCGCGGGAATCGCTCGGTAATGGGCGTTTATTGACTCGCTTCTCCAGTTCTCGGTTCAGCTGGGTCAGCAGCACGACGACGCAGCCAAGCTCTTTGGCGAGGTTCTTCAACCCTTTGGTGATCATCCCGTAAGCCAGATCATTACGGTCTGCTTTTTCTGCGGTCATCAGCGTCAGGTAGTCGACCAGAATCATGCCTACGCAGCCTTTCTCGCGCTTAATTCGGCGGCTTTCGCTAACGATGTGCGCCAGTGACAGGCCCGGGGTGTCGTCGATGTACAGCATGTCGATTTCACTCAGTCTCCCGGCTGTGGCGATCGCCTTCTTAAAGTCACCGTCGTAGTCTCCCTGGTACTGGTCGTCGGCGTCATCCGTGGCGGGCATGTAAAAAATGCTCGGGTTTACGCCGGACTTCTGACCAACCAGTTTTTCAAGGATCTGATCGCCTGGCATTTCCAGGCTGAACATCAGCGCTGGCTTTTTCTCACGAACTGCGCAGTTGATCGCCATCTGCCCGTACAGGGTTGTCTTGCCCATCTTTGGCCTTGCGCCAATCACGAACAGAGAGCCTTTAACCAGACCTTTCGGTGCCAGCAGTCGATCGAGCGACGGGATACCGGTACTCATGCCGCGCTGTTCGCCTGAAGGGTCAAAGCGTTTCTCCAGATCTGCTACCCAGTCATCCATAACCTCGCCAAACGATCTCAACCCACGGCGACTGCCGGTTTTTGAATGGTCTGCGAGCTGGGTGAAAATACCCTGAATGGCCTCGTACTTCTGCGTGGCGCTCATGCCGTTGCGGGAATACAGCAGCTCAGTAGCTTCGGTCAGTCGGCTGATGCCATAGCGCTCCATTGCGGCTTCGCGGACTGATGCAGCGTATGCCACGATGTTTGCAGCGCTCGGTGTGTTTTTTGCGATCTGCGCGATGTAGGCGAAACCGCCGATCTGCTCCGTAAGTCCTTTGCTTTCCAGAGAGTCGAAAAGCGTCAACCCATCGACTGGCTTGTTAGCTCGGAACATGTCACGTAATTCAGCAAAGACGATCTGATGAACCCGGATGTAAAACGACTCAGGCTTGAGCATTGCCAGCACTTTTTGAACACGCTCGCTGTTGTCATCGTCCAGCAGGAGTCCGCCGATGACGCTCTGCTCTGCTTCGACGTTGTGGGGTACGGTCAGGATTTCAGAGGTCATCACAGGCCCCCTCGCGCGTCTTGGCATACACATCCACGTTCAGGAAGTATTCGAGAGCCTTGCGGCGCCATGTGCGTCCCGTGCGCTGGTCTGGGCGGTTCTCCAGCATCCAGCGGCAGTTAGTGGCGATGTAGCTCAGATACGATTCCCAGTCGCTCAAGGTGAACTTATGGCCGTCGAGCTGCTGAGTTACTTTCCCGGCCTTCTGCCAGAAGGTGCGGATCAGAGCACGGCGCTTGTCAGTCAGTATCCTGATGCTCTGGGCTTCAGGCAGTACGCGATGGTAAACCTCGACTACCTGCTCACAGCTGAGAGAAGGTTTTTTTTGCTCTGGTTTTTCTGCTGCTGATGCACACTCTCTTACGTTAGTAAGAGAGTTATTTAATATATTGTTATCTGTGGACACTGGCTGGACATCGGCTGGACACACATCCTCTACAGGCATTGGTACTACTGCTTTTGGGCTGGACACTGGCTGGACATCGGCTGGACAAAAATTTGACTGATATTCGTCATATTTGACCACTTTTAGAACAGTAAAACGGTTGTTCGATTTGGTGGTGATCATGCCCAGGTTCTGGAATTTACGGAGCAGTGATTTAACGCGATCAGCGGTCAAACCCGTTTCCATTGCCAGCGTGTTTCGCCCGGTAATAAACTCTCCGCGTTCGCAGATCACATCGCCAACATCAGTCGAAACCATTGTCTGTTCGTGATTAGCGCGCAGGAGCAGGTGAACCCATAAATGAGCCGCCTCAGCGTCCTTGTAGAACGGCACATCCATAATTTTACGGTGCAGCAAGGCAAACCCCTTACCGTCATTCGTGCGCGGTTTCTGGAGCCTTCTGGCCTCTCTGGCTTCGGCTAAATTGGATACGTTACCCACGGCCACTCTCCTTACGTTTCAGCTCTTCCAGGATGGCGCGCATCTTCTCTGCCACAATCGGATTAACCGAGCGGATGAAGCGGTCGCGGGTAATGTTTTTATGTACAGCGGTATGGAAATAGCGTGGTTTTTTTGCCATTATTCCTCCTGCAATGAGTGCACACGATTTGCATTTGAAGGCCAGTTCTGTTCGCGCAGACTGGCTTTCGCCATTTTTGATACTTCCCATCACATAACTCCCGGCGCCATAGCGGCCAGACTTGTCACCACCGCAGCGATTGATTCAGTTGGCAGGAAGCGCAGCAGTGCTTCAGCAGCTTCTCTCACCTCTTTCTCAAGGCGTTGTATCGGCTGACCAAGTAACTTCGCCTGATGCGCTTCAGTGCACTCTTTCATGGCCTCGGCTATCAGTTCGGCCTCAGTCTTTGCGACCAGACCGAACTCTCTCGCCACTTTCTCGTTATCCCGCGCCATCACGTCGATAATGACGGGGATCAATAGCATCAACCCCTTGTCGTTCTTCGGGCCCGGATCGTTAATCATCCGGAAGAAGTTCTGCTTCGTGTTGTGTTCAGAACCTGCCAGTAACAACCCCTTCCCGCCGCGCGCCAGCCACTCTTTCGCAACCAGCTGAGAAATGTGAACCTGAGACTGGCCCGGCGTAGCTTTTTGCCAGGCCTTAACTGCCTCCCGTATTCGAATTAGCTTACGGTTATTGCGCGGAACACTTTGATAAATCGAAATCAACGGACGTTGTTCAAGTCCGGTACTCTGTTGATACGCAAGTGAATGCATTGCTTTCCCTTTCGTGGTTAGGGCCGCCGTTAAGCGGCTGTGTTATTCGCCTCAAGCAGCTGGGCGAGGTCTGGACGGATATCTGCTGGTTTTAGCTTGCCGTTTGTTGCAGTGACAATCTTCATTACGTAGCGGGCATCAATGCCGCCGCCGTGCAACCAGCGCCATACCGTCGGCTGAGCAACGCCGCAAAGGTCGGCTAATTTCTTCTGGCTACCAGCGATATCAATGGCGCGCTGGATTGTTTTGTTCGTCATCTTCCAATTCCTATGAGTATTGGTGTGAATTGATAATAGCAATGCGTATTGATTTAGGCAATAGCTAAACGTTTTTTGACCTTCAATACGCAAGCGTATAAATTAAAACTCATGAAAAAAGAAACTCTTGCAGAACGCCTGAATCAGGCGATGGAACTATCTGGCATGTCTCAGGGCGCTTTAGCTAAGGCGTCTGGCGTTGCTCAGCCCACCATCTGGAGGCTGACCAGTGGCAATGCCCGAGGCTCAACTAAAATCGTTGAGATCGCCAATGCGCTTGGCGTTCGCACTGAGTGGCTTTCAACCGGAGTTGGCCCAATGCGTGAAGATGGTCAAATGCCCGCAATTTCGCAGCCAAAAACAGAGCTGGCCCCTACTGACACATTCCGCATTGAGGCGCTAGACTTTTACGTAAGCGCCGGGCCAGGAGCCATCAACAGCGAATTTGTAGAGGTGCTTAGATCCGTGGAATACTCAGTGGAAGATGCTCGTCGGATGTTTAATGGCAGGAAGGCTGAGCAGATCAGAATCATTAATGTTCGCGGAGACAGCATGTCCGGGACCATTGAACCAGGCGACTTATTGTTCGTCGACATCAGCGTCCAACATTTTGATGGTGACGGGATCTACGCCTTTATCTACGACGATACTTCCCACGTTAAACGCCTCCAGAAGATGAAAGATAAGCTGTTGGTCATCTCCGACAATCAGACTTATCGCCCGTGGGAGCCGATCGAAAAAGAAGAAATGAACAGGATACTCGTATTCGGCAAGGTGATTGGTAGCATGCCTCAGACATACAGAAAACACGGTTAACAAACCCAGCTATGAATCAAGCCCAGCCATAGTGCTGGGTTTTTTATTGCCCGCAGCCAGCCCATTCGTCACAGCAATACCCGCCGCAGTAAAAAAACGATCTGAATCTCAATCCCTCGAAAAAATATCCAAATAAATTCATTTAGCTATCAACGCATTAATATCAATTGCTATTATTTAATATCAATACGTATTGCTATAAACAATACTCATCGCTATTATCAATCCATCGAAACGAAACATCGACAGCTGAGCGAAGTTAGCCAGCGGCGGACAGTAAGTCGCCTGCTCATTAAGAATTCAGTCAAGCAGCAAATCACCCGGAGCGCTCCTGGCAAATTGAAATGGCGCCCAATGGGATTGAGGCAGGTGTGTAACGCGTGGCGGGTATAGCACACGAAGAGG
>OGSM01000242.1_pt1 | contig 20335 bp, 11 predicted proteins | sample 1573871 | NCBI WGS metagenome assembly OGSM01 (sample SAMN03295848, study PRJEB24534) | human gut metagenome | isolation source: fecal sample 1 from infant 7 | host: Homo sapiens | place: USA: Pittsburgh, PA | collected 2014-07
GTTGTGGATGGTGCGGAGCCCCCATGTACTGGTGGTTTTGCCCCGCTGAGGAGCTGTCAGTGGCACGAAGTTTCCAGTTACTGGTGGTTTTGCGTCGTTGAGGGGTGCTGAGCAACGCTTTTATGCCAATTGCTGGCGATTTTGCGCCGCACAGGGCATACATGCCGTCCACAATGTGAACCCTTGCTGGATTGGTGAGATGACCGAACCTATGTTTACATTCCAGTTCGGGTCGAACGGCCCGAGAAGATACCGAAAGGAGGCCACGCGATGACTGGATTCAATGCTTCTGCGTCTGTATCCGCACGAATTATTAGCCCGTCTTCGCTGGCGGACTAATTCGGCACTGATGCTTGAAGCCCCGTCAACGAAGGCAGGGCCAATCAAGCTGACACAATCGGCACGGCCCTGCATGATGCGGGGCTTTTTTTGTTGCGCTCACAAGGCTTACGGCAAAATCCCGCAGACGGAAACGGTAGCGACGGTACTCGGCAACAACAGCAACAGAACAGCAAACCTCCCGCAGGCGTCAATCACCTGCCGATGAGAGTGAACAGAGAACACACAGGAGTTACCAATGACTGCAACAGTCGAAGAGACTGGCCTGGGACAGGCGGCAAGTAAGGCCACTGCCATGGTTCGCGATTCGGTCAAGACCGTGATCGCTGCATCGATGGTTGGAACCGCCATCGAATTCTACGATTTCTACGCCTATGGCACTGCCGCGGCAAACTACTTCCCGCACATCTTCTTCTCCGACAAGGCCAACCCGACCGTCGCCCTGCTGATGAGCTTGCTGACCTTCGCCATCGCCTTCATTGCCCGCCCATTGGGCTCGCTGGTGTTCGGTCACTTCGGTGACCGTATGGGCCGCAAGACTACGCTGGTCGTCAGCCTCATGACCATGGGTGTCGGCACGTTCCTCATCGGCTGCCTGCCCACCTATGACCAGGTCGGCGTCGCAGCAGTCGCCATCCTCTGCCTGCTGCGCTTCATCCAGGGCATCGGCCTGGGCGGCGAATGGTCCGGTGCGGCACTGGTCGCCACCGAGAACGCGCCTGAAGACAAGCGCGCGCTGTACGGCTCCTTCCCGGAGCTTGGCGCACCGATCGGCTTCTTCCTGTCCAACGGCACCTACTTCGTGCTCGAGTCCTTCAATGACCAGAGCGCGATGCTGGCGTGGGGCTGGCGCGTGCCGTTCCTGCTGTCCGCCATCCTCGTGATTGTCGGCCTCGTGGTCCGCGTTCACATGGAGGAGACCCCGATCTTCCGTATGGCCCAGGAGCAGAAGAAGGTCGTCAAGTCCCCGCTGACCGAGGTTTTCCGCAAGTCCTGGCGTCAGGTGCTGCAGGCCACCTTCCTCGTGGCCGTGACCTACACGCTGTTCTACACGCTCGCCACTTGGTCCCTTGCTTGGGGCACCAAGGACACCGCGAACGGCGGCGGCAGCCTCGGCTTCACCAACCAGGAATACCTGCTCATGCTCATGATCTCCATCTGCGTGTTCGCCCTGTTCATCGTGCTGTCCTGCCTGTACGCGGACAAGCTCGGCCGTCGTCGCGTGCTGACCTTCTCCTCCTGCGCACTCGTGGTGTTCGCCGTGCTGTTCCCGTTCCTGCTGGACGGACAGGTCGTCGGCCAGCACAACTTCTTCGCCAACATGGTGTTCCTGTGCGTCGGCTTCGCCCTGATGGGTATCGCCTTCGGCCCGATCGGCGCCTTCCTGCCTGAGCTGTTCGACGCCAACGTGCGCTACTCCGGCTCCGGCATCGGCTACAACCTGGCCGCCATCGTCGGCGCGGCCTTCGTGCCGACCATCGCCACCTGGCTCGCCCACAACTGGGGCGTCCACTCCGTGGGCCTCTACCTCGCTGTGATGGCCGTGTGCTGCTTGGTCTCCGTGCTCACCTGCAAGGAGACCAAGGACGTTGACTTTACTAAGTAAAGTCAACGGCTGGTTTCCTACCCCTCACTCAGCTATCGCTTCGTTCGGGCGTCGCCTACAGACAGCCTGGTGGGCTGTTCGTGGGCGAAGGCGAGCCGAGAGGCGAGCAGACAGGCCGCGGACGGTAGTCCGTCCATAATTGCGGCCGAGCTGTTGCGGAGTGACTGAGGGGAGTTCATCCCCCCCCCATAACTGAATATCGCCAAGTTCACAACGTGAAAAATCTCAATTCCACGAAGTGAACCCCTGCGAGGCTTTTCCGGTGCAACAGGACTAAACCTGCATATCGGAAAAGCCCACAAGGAAAGCCACAACAGAATATCGCTCAGCGAAACCCCGCAGAGCACAAGAAAATTTCAACCCCATAAATAAACAAATAAAAGGAGCGCCGAAAATGGCAGCAACTATCTGGTACGAGAAGGACGCCGATCTGTCCGTGTTCGATGGCAAGAAGGTGGCCATCCTGGGCTACGGTTCTCATGGTCATGCCCACGCGCTGAACCTGCGTGACTCCGGTGTCGACGTGGTTGTCGGCCTGCGTCCGTCCTCCAAGTCCGTCGAGTTCGCCAAGGAGCAGGGCCTTGAGGTCAAGCCGGTTGGCGAGGCTGTCGCTGAGGCTGACGTTGTTATGATCCTTCTGCCTGACCAGTACCAGGCCAAGGTCTACGAGGAAGAAGTTGAGCCGAACCTGAAGCCGGGCGCTGCTCTGGCCTTCGCTCACGGCTTCAACATCCACTACGGCTACATCAAGCCGTCTGAGGATCACCCGGTCTTCATGGTCGCTCCGAAGGGCCCGGGCCACATCGTTCGTCGTGAGTACGCCGCTGGTCGTGGCGTTCCGGTCGTCGTCGCTGTTGAGCAGGACCCGGACGGCAAGACCTGGCCGCTGTGCCTGGCTTACGCCAAGGCTCTGGGCGCTCTGCGTGCAGGCGCCATCAAGACCACCTTCACTGAGGAGACCGAGACTGATCTGTTCGGTGAGCAGGACGTCCTCATGGGCGGCATCAACCACCTGTGCGACCTCGGCTTCGACGTGCTGACCGAGGCTGGCTACCAGCCGGAGATCGCCTACTTCGAGGTCTTCCACGAGCTGAAGATGCTGGTCGACCTGGCTAACGAGGGTGGCCTGAACAAGGCTCGTTGGTCCTGCTCTGACACCGCTCAGTACGGCGACTACACCTCCACCGTCATCACCGACGAGACCAAGAAGCGCATGCAGTACCAGCTCAAGCGCATTCAGGACGGCTCCTTCGCCAAGGAGTTCATGGACGACCAGGCTGCTGGCGCCCCGAAGTTCAAGAAGCTGCAGGAAGAGTTCTCTCACCCGCACCTTGAGACTGTTGGCCCGAAGCTGCGCGCTATGTTCTCCTGGAACAACGCCGAGGCCAAGGACAAGGATGAGGCTGAGTCCTTCAACGGCAAGATCGCTCGTACCCAGGTTCAGTGATTGCCGCCCCTGAAGGGGATTTAAGCTAGCAAACCGCCGTTCCCGCCCATACGGGAGCGGCGGTTTTGTGTTGTTGCGCGCAGCGAATCATTCTCAATAACAACTATGCGCTGATTTCTTGCAGGCAAACGAACACCGAATATGCAAGATCGTTGATATCTCAGCCTTTCCCCATATGTGGGATTGTGCGATTCTGTTCAAAAGGGTGCAGAGTTGTTATCGAGAATCGTTCTCTGCACACGGCTGTCCATACTCCAATAGTGACCTAGCTCACGTTGTGGACTCCAGCGGGGCTGCGACGGCGTTCTCGGTAGGATTGATTTCGGTTTGAAGGACACAATCCTCGCAACACAGGACTTATCTGCACACCGTAGATACCCCGGCGCCCAGCGGCGCCACACCCCACTACTGAAAAGGAGTGCCAATAATGGCAGCACAAATCTGGTATGAGAACGACGCCGATCTTTCCGTCCTCGAAGGCAAGAAAGTCGCAATCATCGGCTACGGCTCCCAGGGCCACGCCCACGCGCTGAACCTGCGCGATTCCGGTGTCGACGTGGTCGTCGGCCTGCGTCCGACCTCCAAGTCCGTCGAGTTCGCCAAGGAGCAGGGCCTCGAGGTCAAGTCCGTGGCCGAGGCTTCCGCCGAAGCCGACGTGATTATGATTCTGGCCCCCGACCAGTACCAGCGCACCATCTGGGCCAACGACATCGAGCCCAACATCAAGCCGGGTGCCGCCGTCGCCTTCGCTCACGGCTTCAACATTCACTACGGCTACATCAAGCCCACCGAGGATCACCCGGTGTTCATGGTTGCCCCGAAGGGCCCGGGCCACATCGTTCGTCGTGAGTACGCTGCTGGCCGTGGCGTCCCGGTCGTCGTGGCCGTCGAGCAGGACCCGCGCGGTGACGGCTGGGCCCTGACCCTCGCCTACGCCAAGGCCCTCGGTGCTCTGCGCGCCGGTGCCATTAAGACCACCTTCAAGGAAGAGACCGAGACCGATCTCTTCGGTGAGCAGAACGTGCTCATGGGTGGCGTGAACAAACTCGTCGAGATGGGCTTCGAGGTCCTCACCGACGCCGGCTACCAGCCGGAGATTGCCTACTTCGAGGTCTGCCACGAGCTCAAGATGCTCGTTGACCTGATGAACGAAGGTGGTCTGAACAAGGCTCGTTGGTCCTGCTCGGACACCGCTCAGTACGGCGACTACACCAACACCGTCATCAACGAGGATTGCCGCAAGCGCATGGAATACCACCTGCAGCGCATTCAGGACGGCTCCTTCGCCAAGGAGTTCATCGATGACCAGGATGCCGGCGCCCCGCACTTCAAGGAACTGCAGGAGAAGTACTCCAACGAGCGTATCGAGACCGTCGGCCCGAAGCTGCGCGCCATGTTCTCCTGGAACAAGGACGGCGTCAAGGACGCCGACGAGGCCAACTCCTTCACCGGCAAGATCGCCCGCGCCCAGGTGCAGTGATTCTTCCTTGGCTCCCCTCGGGTGAGGTGCGAACGGACAGCAAGCCGGCAATCGCAGCCTTCATGCTGTCCGTGTTTGCAGGACGCTGGCGCGTAAGCGCCTGAGGGGGAGTCCCCCCAGTGCATACCAAAAGGCCGCCGCTCCGATTCATTCGGAACGGCGGCCTTTCGCTTATTCCAAGGGATCTACTTGATAACCCACGCAGAAGTGTCGGTGGGGAGCTGGCCGTCGGGGGTCAGCGGGCCGGATGTCAGCACGACGGAGCCTCCAGGCAGCTCCACCGGCTCGGTGCCGAAGTTGGTGATCGAGGTGAACGTGCGGCCACCAACCGCCGCGCGGGTGTAGGCCACCACGTCCGGCCCCATATCCACCTGCTCAGCGGTGGTGTCACGCGTGGCGGTCAGCGACTCCTGACGAATCGCCAACGCCGCATGATACAGCGTGAGCATTGAATCCGGGTCGGCCTGCTCCACGTCCACCGCGTAATCCTTGAACCACAACGGCTGCGGCAGGTGCGGATCGGCGGAAGACGTCACGCCATCGGCGCGAACCGCGGGGGAGAAGCCGAAGGAAGCGCCCGTGCCGAACTGGCCGGCGGCGCACAGCGGCACGTGGTTCTCGCCGGTGCCGTCATCGGCCGGGATCGGGCGGCTGAAATCAGCCAAGGTCGGTTCGTTTGCAGCGGTCCACGGAATCGGCACGCGGCAGCCGTCTCGGCCCTTGTCCATCGTGGCCTGAGCGGTATGGAAAGCGGTCGGATCTTCCAGTCGATCCCACGGAATATCGGCCACTTCAAACAGGCCCAGCTCCTCGCCCTGATAGATATAGGCGGCGCCGGGCAGGCCGAGCTCCATCAAAGCGGCGGCGCGGGCGCGGCGGGTGCCAAGCTCGCGATCCTCGGGATACGTGGTGCCGTTGCGCAGCAGCCAGTCGTGCGGCAGCTGGTGGTAGGGCGCGCCCTTGACCTGCGGCAGGCCGTAGCGGGAGGGGCTGCGCGGCACATCGTGATTGTTCATCACCCACGTGGTGGTGGAGCCGCCGGTTTCGGCGGCGGCCTTGAGACCCGCGTCGATGGCTTCGCGGAACTCGTCGGCATACCAGCTGGCTTGGGCGAAATCGAAGTTGAACGACTGACCCAACTCGTCCATCGAGGCATACAGGTGCTGGTGCTCGGGCACCACCCACGCCTCGGCCACGGCAAAGCGCGGCGGGTCGTACTCGTTGAACACCTTGCGCCATTCGCGGTAGATGTCGTGCACTTCGCGGCGGTCGAACAGCGGATGGCTGAAGTCGTGGTTCAGCACGCCGACCACGCTGTATTCGCGGCCGAGCTCCTCCAGCGGCTTGGATTCAAGGTCTTTGGCCAGACCGTGCGCCACGTCGATGCGGAAGCCGTCGGTGCCGTGGTCGGACCAGAAGCGCAGGGTTTTCTTGAATTCCTCGTGGATGTCCGGGTTCTTCCAGTTGACGTCCGGTTGCGCCTTGTCGAACAGGTGCAGATACCACTGGCCGTTGGCCACGCGAGCCCAGGCCGGGCCGCCGAAGAAGGACTGCCAGTCGTTGGGCGGCAGTTCGCCGTGCTCGCCGCGGCCGTCGCGGAAGATGTAGCGGTCGCGCGCCGGGGAGCCGGGCTCGGCGGCGAGGGCTTCCTTGAAGAACACGTGCTTGTCGGCGGTGTGATTGGGCACGATGTCCACGATCACCTTGATGCCGGCCTCATGCGCGGCTTTGGCCATGGCGTCGAAGTCGTCCATGGTGCCCAGTCGCGGGTCGACGTTGCGGTAGTCGATCACGTCGTAGCCGCCGTCCGCCAGATCGGAGGGGTAGAACGGGGAGAGCCAGATGGCGTCCACGCCGAGGTTTTTCAGGTAGTCCATTTTCTCGGTAACGCCGGCGATGTCGCCGATGCCGTCGCCGTTAACGTCCTTGAAGCTGCGCGGGTAAATCTGGTAAACGACGGCCTGCTTCCACCAGTCGTCATTGAGGTTGTTGGCGGTCATGCCGATTCCTTTCTGTGCGTGCGTGATTGTGTGGCTCACGTGGTGTGTTGCGCCCGATTGCTGTGGGTTAGTGGTTATTGGGTTCAGCAGGACTCGAACTGCAACGGTGAACCCATGCTTGCCTATCACATTGATGACAACGGTATCATGCAAATGATTTATGCGAAAGTACAAGCATCGGCGTTTCTTGGTGGTAACGTGGTCACGCTCACCTTAGTCCACACAGAAAAGACATTGAGGGCAGAGGTGGGACGCGGTGCACCGTGCCCAATCACCCCTGCGCAGGCACGGGCGCGGCAGGAGGTGCAGTGGTCTCACGCAGCACGAGCGGCACGTCGGGCTGAATGAACGCCGGTTCAATCGGCCCGCCCGCAATGGCCTCCAACGCCATGCGCCCAGCGTCGGCACCCATGGCAAACGGATCCTGATGCATGGTGGTTAGCCCCACGGCCTGAGACATTTCAACGTCGTCAAATCCCACAATCGAAATATCCTGCGGCACGCGTTTGCCGTACTGGCGCAGGCGATACAGCACCGGCAGCGCCAGCTCATCGTCCTCAAAACAGAATGCAGTGGTGCCGGCCGGGGCGGTCAGTACCGCGTTCAGAGCCGCGCTGGTCTCCGTTGCGCCGCGGGGCACCTGAAGGTTGGTCACGGTGAGCTCCGGGTGCGCGGCCTGCGCGTCCAGCACGCCCTGCAGTCGCGATTCGGCGCTATAGCGCATATTGGTTTCGGCGGGAGTGCCGCCAACGAATGCGATGCCCCGATGCCCCAGCGCGATGAGGTGTTCGACGGCCGCGCGGGTGGCGGTACGATCATCAATGCTTACGCCGGAGTCGAACCCGTCCGTGGAGGGGATGTTAATGCCGATGATCGGCACATGCATATGCTTGAGGCGCTCCACCTCGGCCGGCTCGATGTTGAACGAGCTGACGATTACCGCATCTGCATTGCGGCGCACGGGCAGGTCCGCAAAGAAATCGTGACGCTCTTCGGCGTTGCGCATGGGGTAGGCCACGGTGTCATAGCCAGCAGGGCGCAGCACCGAGTCGAGCCCTGCAAAGATGTTCGCATTGAACCAGGTGGTGATGGTCTCGCTGGCCAGCAGCGCGATGCGGAACGACTGGCCGGACTTCAGCGCGGCCGCCGATCGGGAGATGGAATAATCGAGCTTTTCGGCGGCGGCCATTACTTTGTCACGAGTTTCAGGGAGTACCAGGTCGGGCTTGGCGAAGGTTCGGGACACCGTGGATACGGAGACGCCGGCTTCCTTTGCCACCGCTTGAATGCTTGCTTTTGCCATAGTCTTTATCCTCTGCTGCTGTGCGGATGCGTGTTGCCTTGTTCTTGTGTATGTTGCGCTGCGCCGTCGGTGTGTGCGTTTCGATTGTCATTGCTATGACAACGGTATCATGCCCGGTGGCGGCAATGCCGTCGATTGCTCGGCAGCGGGAATCTGCTTCGCGCTGCGTGACGTGTCGAAAGCGGCGGTGAGGAAATTCGCCGACATGGGGTGTGTTGTACATATTGACATCGTTTGCATAATGGCATGGGACAATTCGCTGTTGATTCCCGATGGCGGGGTCCTGACCTCTGCCGTTCCCCTTTGAATAGATGGTAATGCATATGCATGCAATACGTAGATTCCCCCGTATGGGGGGGGGTAAATGTTTTCGACACGCCGGCGTATAGTGTCAACATATTCAACGCATTTCCCCTGTTGCTATGCGGGAAGAGAACCCATACCCCCTTAATTAGAGGGCATGCGGGTTGAAATAATGACAACCTTTGCAGTATGATGTTGTGCACACGAGAGAAGTGATGCACGTCGAAGTCGACCAGTGGTAAGTGGTTGTTTGGAGTCGACTTCGGGGAGGCCAAAAGCCAACGTGTGCAAAACCGATTTCGCTAATGAAGTAGGCATATTCCGCAAAGCTGCGTGCTCGCTCCACGACCCGTGAGCATAACGAGCGCGCTGTAGCGATACGCCGATATCGACGCGTTAGACGACGGTTCGCCGGAGACGAGGAAAGCATGATGATAGCGAGAAGTTCCGGGGGGGGGGTAGCGAAATTCAAGGCTGCCGCCGCTGCCCTGCTTGCCGCTGCCGTGCTGGTGACGTCAACTGGCTCACTCGCATTTTCCAATAACAAACTTGCCTATGCCGCCGATCTGAGCGACGGCGCATTATGCACTCCGACCAGCCAGTCGATGGGCACTGAAGCAAATCCTGCAACTGAGAGGGATTCCGGCGTTGCCACTTGGGTTGGCGGCGATATGTATGTCGGTAAGAAGTCCGACAACCTGACCAATGTTGACGGTCCTGATGCTTCATATTCCGCAGAAGCCGAAGGCTTGACTGTGGTCAACGGCAAGCTCATGCTGCATCCTCGGAAGAATTCGTGGAACGGCAAGGGCTTTCGTTTCGGCGTTGCCGGCTTCGGTACGCAGTATCGTCCCGCCGAAGGCAGCACCGCATTGGTAGTTGGCGGCAATACCGGAACCGTAATGGATAGTGCCACTTCCACCGCTGATGTGAAAGCGTGGAATAAGCCTGGTTTTATTGATGGACATTCGCACGTCGGCTCACTCTCCGGTAGCCAGTCGGATGTATGGGGCAGGGACGGCACGTCGTCGATTGGCAGCTATAACGGTGCTTCCGTCAACTGGCAGAAGGACAAGTCCGGGAATACTCAGAACCAAGACGCCGGCAATCTGACCAAAGTTTCAGTCAAGGCTACCGATGGCGGTGCCGCCACTGACAAAGATTTTTCGAAGGATACGTTCTATCAAGGGTATGTGGTCGACGATATCGTTAGCCCGCTGGCCAAGCAAAATAATACCGGTACAGTGAGTTCAAGCATCTCCACGTGGCCTGGGCTTACTCGCCATAAGTACAACTATCTCGAGGAAGGCACCAACGCCGCTAGCGGCATATCTTACACCTTCAAATACGACGACACCACCAAGTACGGTACCGACCGCGGCATTGCTTCCACAACGTCGTACACCAATCGCGAAAAGCTCATCACGTTCACCGGCACGAACAATGCCAGCATGGAGGTATTCAATCTCGATGCCAGCATGCTCAGCGACACCGATGAGAATGGCACCCTCTACCGTGGCGTAGGTTTCGCCTTTGCGAACATCGCCGACACTGCATCTGTCGTAATCAATGTGACCGGCAACGCCGGTAATATCTCGTTCCACAACGGTTGGCAGTTCTGGTGGAACGGTGCGGAAATCTCCGATGGCTACTCCAACTACAACAACACCGACGAGTTGAAGAAGAAGTCGGCTGCATACGACAAAGCCGCCCAGAAGATTCTATGGAATTTCAGCAATACCGATAACCTCACCATCTACGGTGGCGTGGCCAATGAGGACGGTACGAACACCAATGCCGATAAAATTACCCAGGATGATGCCGCCGCCGCGATGATGGGCAGCATTATCGTCAGGGGCAACTTCGAATCGCATGTTTCCACCAACGGCCGTGTGTACACGGGTGGCGACTTCTCCATGTACAACCCATACAAGGCATGGGTGTTCAATCAAGCCGGTGCGAACGATGGTGATTCCGCCTCTGTGCTCGACATGGATCAGGAACGTCACAACTTCCCGTGGAACGGTTCGTACACCGAGTCCTGTTCCGCTATCGCGTGGCAGAAGGCCGATGAAAGCGGCACCCTGCTCGGTGGCACGACGTGGGCTGTGTACGGTAAGTACGATGATGCCGCAAGCGGAAAGAACGCGCTGCTTACCGTGCAGGATAACGCGTTCTACGACAAGGACTCTGCCGATGGCCGGTTCACTGTGGAAGGTCTGAAGCCCAACGCAACCTACTACATCAAGGAAGTCTCCGCCGGCAACGATTACCAGCTGAATACGAACGTCTATTACGTAGCGACTGGGGACTCATCGGCAACGCCGGTCAATGTCACGCAATCGGTGACAAAGACGGACGGTGCTTATACGTACGGCAGCGCCGACATGACCGATGGCAAGATCGTCAACAAAAAGAACGGCCATGAGGTTTCTTGGTCGAAGGTCGATGCCGACACTAACAAGGAGCTTGCTGGCTCTGAGTGGCAGATTCAGCAGGTGAAAGATGGCGCGGCCACTAAGAGCTGGAACGTCACAGACAACACCAGCAAAGCAACCGGCGTAACGGTCAATCCGACCTCAGCCACGTTGGATTCTACCAATGGGTGGAAGACCGATTTGACCGCAGCCGTCGATCCGAAGGATGCCTTGCAAGAGGTTGCATGGACGTTCACCGATAAAGATGGCAATGCTGTCGATTCGTCCACTGTTGCGGTATTGACCCGTACGGGTAATCTGAAAACCACCGTCACCGGTATCAGCAGCATTGATACCACTGTGTATGTGAAGGCATGCTCGGTCTCCAATCCTGAGGTGTGCAGCGCCCTGGTCACCATCAAGGTGAAAGCTATGAGCGTCAAGGATTTCACCGTCAAGGATTCCTCGAACCGGACTGTTGAGAACAATTCCACCATCACCGCTGCTGCAGTGGATAGCACGCTGACGTTCACCGCTTCCTCCACTCCGGCTGTCCCGATTACTTGGGAGTCGAGCAACAAGAGCGTGGCAACGGTTACTTCCAGCGGCGAGAACGGTCAGAAAGCAACCGTGACGATGACGGGATTCGGCTCTGCGGTCATCACCGCGAAGGCCGGCGACAAGAAGGTTTCGTTCACGGTCAAGGTGCCGTCTACCACGGTGTACTTCAAGAAGTCGTTGATGAATTGGTCGAAGTACTACGTGTACTACAACGCTGGCAACAATAACTGGAAGTTCGTGGAGATGAGCCAGAGCTGCGGTGATTATGTGTATGCCATATTGCCGAAGCAGTCGCCTGGTACGGAATTTTTGTTCCACGGTGACGATGAAAACACGAGCACCAACAAGTGGTACCAGGGGTCGAATAAGAGCGATTTCAAGTTCACGGGCAACGAAGTGCAAGTCGTGAACCTGTATAACGATTCACAGGTCTCCACCGCTCCGGCCGGCTGCCCTGCATCTGCCGCAGCTGCTGCCCAGTCGAATGATGCGGCGGTGCTCAACGAGAACGCGACGCCCGCCGATGACCCGCAGCCCAGTGATGCTGACGGTGTTGCCGAAAACGCTATTGACGATGGTGCAAAGGCCATTTCCTGCACGGCAGCCGATGGCGAGAACGGTCGGCCCGGCGTGAAGTGCGATATGGACACCGCGGCCGGCAAATTCAAGGTCGGTGGTCTGGATGCCGGCACGTACTGGCTCCATGAGACCACGGCTCCGGACGGATACGCGATCAATAAGACCCTGTACCAATTCACGATTGATGCCAATGGCAACGTCACGTGGAACGGCGGTTGGGCCAGCGGCGAGGCGACTGGCGCCATCGATGAAAAGCTGAAGCCCGGTGACAGCAACGCAATCTCGGACACCCCTACCGAAGTGACCTGGAACAAGGTCGACACCAAGGGCGGCAAACTTGCCGGTTCCCAGTGGAAGATCGTTGGTCCAAGCCCTGCAATGGACGTGTACTGCGTGGCCGACAACGTGACGGTTGATGCCAATGGTGCCACCACGCCGGCAGGCATCGAGTTCACAGGCTGCACTGGCGAAAAGCTGTCCGATGCCGCGAACACCGCAGACGAGGCCGGCGTCATCACGGTCAGGGGCCTGCCGGTCGGCACGTACACGCTAACCGAGACTAAGGCTCCAGACGGCTACGTGGCAACAACCACGGTCTACACGCTTACCATCTCTGACACCGAAGCTTCCACCGTTGTGGCTCAGACCGCGACCGATAGGCCCACGACCCGTTCTGGCGGCAATCGCGAGGCTGCGGCCAATGTCCCCAACGCTTCGGCTCCGGTGAACATCCAAATCCCGGTAAAGAAGAGCGTGAAATACACGTCGTGGCCAAAGGACAGCAACGGCAACTACGTCAACTTCAACTTCAAGATTGAAGCGACCAAGTCGACTGTGGACGCGAACCCCGCCGCGCCGATGCCTGCCGAATGCAGTAGCAGCGACGCGACCAAGAATGACTGCACCATCTCCTTGGCTCCGAAGTCTGACGCTGATGATCTGTCCAACGTCATAGCCAAGTTCGGCAAGATGACGTTCACCGACGCGAACCTCGCGGCGGCAGCTGGCGACGCCAGCGACTACGCCAAGACCTACACCTACAAGATCACCGAGATTGTGCCAGATTCCGCCGACGCGGTGGAAAACCTGCGCTACTCGAAGGCGGAGTACCAAGTCGTAGTCACGCTCAAGCAAGCCAAGGATTCCAGCGGAAAGCTGTCCGGCTTGTCCGTCTCCGCCACGATGACACGCATCAAGGATGACTCCGGCAATGCTGAAGCTGGCGGCGGAAAGGTGATCGGCACATGGTCATCAACGTCCACCGGCAGCAGCGCCGGAACTGCCGTCGAAGCAACCTTCGTGAACACCAAGGTGCTCACCGGCCTGCCCACCACGGGCGCCGACTGGACCGGACGCCTAGTGCTTCTGGTCGGCGACGGATTCATACTTGCTGGCGTTCTCATCGCCGGCGGACATCAACTGGCCAAACGTCGACGGGAGGAGGACTCCGACTGATTTTTCTCCCTGGGCCACTCGATTGGCCACTTACCAACACTCATAACTGAATAACCAATATTCAACACAATCTTCTTCTTCATTTCAGAGAAAGGAAGAGAGAAATGAACACCATATTCAAGAGGGTGATCTCCGGAGCCGCCGCTCTGGGCATCGCCGTCAGCGGTCTAGCCATAGGCGTCTCCACCGCGTATGCTGCGGATCCGACCACCGGCAGCATCACCATCAACAAGTCAGACGCTGGTCAGGTGGATCACAGCTTCGATGGCTGGCACCTGGCATCGTTGACCAACGTCACCAAGGATAGTACTAACAAGATCAACGGCTTCCTCATCGATACCGATGACAATATGGTCAGAACCATTGTTGCCGCGATGACTAGCGATCAAAAGGTTGCATACGAGAAAGACGCCAACTACTACAGCACCGACAACGCCGTCGCCAACCCGATGGGGTACTTGGTCGAGAAGGTATTTAAGGATAAATCTGGCAAGGCGCTGAGCGAGCTGACCAGCCCGTGGGGCGGCGATAGCTCCACGCTGCGTGCGTTCGCCAAGTCGCTGTCCAAGGAACTTGCCAAGGTCGGTGCTCCCGCTGCCGATAAGACCGGTGACAGCGCACTGAAGACCGGTGAGAACAAGGAACTCAAACAGGGCCTGTGGTTCCTCAAGGATGTCACGACCACGGATGACACCAAGGGTACCAACTCCATCCCGATCATCACGCCGACCACCTTCGATGGCGCCGGCAGCTGGGGCACGGTGACGTTGAAGAACACCACCCCGACCATCGACAAGAAGCTGGTTGATTCCAAGGGCGACGGCACCTACACGCCGAACACTCAGCCGGATTACGCAGTTGGCGATGATGTCTACTATGAGCTGACCTCCACCGTGCCGGTCTACACCGGCTACGACATCGATTCGACGATGAAAGACGCAACCAAGACCCGTATCTTCAAGATCAATGACACCGCCAGCAAGGCGCTGACCGTGTCCTCCGGCACCGTCATCGAATCTGTCAAGCTGACTCCTGCTCAGGGTACGGCCGTCACTCTGGTCAAGGACAATGACTACACCGTTACCGTCGCTGACTATGGCGATGTGAACACTCCTGACACCGATGCCTACAAGGGCGGACACGTGACCACTATCGACCTTGGTAAGTACGTCAACAAGGCCAAGGGCTCTAAGTCCGCTACTGACGGCATCCTCGAAGGCGCCACCGTCACCGTGATCGTCAAGGCTAAGCTCAACAAGGATGCGCTGATTTCCGAGCCCGGCAATCTGCAGAAGAACCCGAACAAGGTCGACCTCGAATACTCCAATCCACCCGGAAGAAGTGAACCACGCCCATAAGGTTCCTGGCCCGGAAGTGCCCGTGTATGCCTATAAGTTCGACATCTTGAAGACCGATAAGGCTGGTACCACTAAGCTGCCCGGCGCTAAGTTCACGATCAAGGCAGTCTCCGGTACCAGCAAGCACGACGGCAAGTACCTCGGTTCTTATGGCAAGGATGGCTGGAGCTACCTCGATAGCGAGCCGGCGGTCACTGATACCGATGGTGTGTTCACCACTGGCAAAGACGGTAAGATCAACGTCTCCGGCCTCGATGCCGGCACCTACGAGGTCCATGAGATTGCACCGCCGGACGGCTACACCGCGATTAGTCTGCCGAAGTTCCAGTTCACCATCACGCCGACCGTCGGCGATGACGCCGGATGCAAGACCATCACCGTCGTGGCGCTGAGCCTCGCGAAGGGCGCCGACGAGCGTGCCTCGCTGTCCCAGGACGGCAAGACGCTGAACATCTGGAACGCCAAGAACATCACCGAGCTGCCGAGGACCGGTGGCGCTGGTCTGGCCATGATTGTGGCCGTCGGCGCACTGTTCATCGCGGCCTCCGGTATCTTCGCCCTCCGCGCTCGCCGCAAGGCCTGAGCGGACACGCCTAGATAGCTAAGGAACGGCGGCCAGCGCACCGCACTTACCCCTCGCAACCCGCCGTTCCTGCTCCGTCTCCGGCCGCATCGTCTTGTTCCCGATCGATGCGCCCGGAGACTTTTTCCATATTTCTTTATTTTTGCTGATTCTGGAGAACCGAATGACGCAAACAATTATCATGAAGTCCCGTATCCGCAGGGTTTTCTTAGCTCTTGGGGTAGTGTCGTTTATTGAGCGGAGATGAGTCCATCCAATGCGAAGCAGCACCGGAGCAAAACAAAGTGGTACGCGCACACAGTCGCGCGTGTTTACTGTGCTGTCGGTGCTGTTTTTGCTGATCGGGTTTGCCATCATCACCACGCCGTTCGTCATGCGCGCCATCAGCGAATACCAGCAGAACGCCACCGTGCAGCAGACGCAGCGCGAGGTGGATGGCTGGCCGTACCCACAGGCGGAGAACCAGCTCAAAACCGCCCGCGAGTACAACAAGAAACTCGTGGCTGGCGGCCAGGCCGCCATCGGCGAGGTCAAAGATCCTTTTGCCAGCAATGCCGGCCAGTCCACCACTTCCGGCGCGGATGATTCGATGGCCGCCAAAGATCAAGAATATCAGAGTCTGCTCGACGCCGGCCAAGGCGTGATGGGCTCCATCCGCATTCCTAAAATCGACGTCAACCTACCCATATACCACGGCACCAGCGAAGATGCGCTCGCCGTGGGCGCGGGACACCTTTATGGCACTTCATTGCCGGTCGGCGGCAAATCCACACACTCTGTAATCACCGGCCATCGCGGTTTGCCAAACTCGTTGCTGTTCACTCGCCTTGATGAGATGAAGAAGGGTGATTCCTTCTACATCGAGGTCATGGGCAAGACACTCGGCTACAAGGTCGATCGCATTACCGTGATCAAGCCCGACGATTCCAGCAAACTGCGCATCACCAAAGGCGAGGATCGCGCAACCCTCATGACCTGTACGCCTTATGGTGTCAATTCTCATCGCCTACTGGTCTCCGGTGTGCGTGCCGAAATCCCGGAGGAAGTGCCTGACCCGGACGATGTGCATGGCATCAACACCACATGGCTGGCACTGGGAGCCATAGTGTTTTTGGCCATGCTGCTCGCTTTCATCGTCATATTGATGCGACGTAAGCAAAAGCGCGATCGGGAATTTGCCGGCCTCGCCCGGCACGCCGCACGTCCGACAAAATAAGCGCCCCGCGCGTCTGCGATTCCGCGTTGGGAATATGAACGGTTTCGGGTGCCGGACTATTCAAAAAGCGGCCAGATTGTCGTAACTCGATTTCGAGGGGCTGATTGGGCTTGCTCCGGACATCTACTTTCACTTCGAGGGGCTGGTGCCAAAGTAGACACAGCTACAAAACGGCAAAATGACGTTGATGCAAAGCCGTTTCTACTTCCGTTTCAACGGATGAAGAGCCCCTTGAAGTGGAGGTAGACCTCTGGCAAACGCGAAATCAGCCCCTCGAAGTTGATTTAGGCAGTCTTTCTGCCATCAGGAAGCGTTTCGGCGCTTCTCGCGGCGCATTACGGCGGACAGAGACTGCACGCGCGGCAGATTGAAGACCTCGTTGGTGTGCACCACGTGCCCTTCGCCATCGGCCAGCGGCACTCGCCAGTTAGAATACTCGCTGGACGTGCCCGGCTGATTCTGCGAGCGGCATTCGCCCACGCCGTCCACCAGCGCAGCCTGCAACAACAGCGACGGCGTATCAGTGAGCATGGCGTGCATGGCTTCAACGATCTCCTGCACATGACCTTCCGCGTCATCGGCCACAGCCTGCGTGATGTAACCGCCCTCCACCAGTCGGTTCATCATCGCGGTGCGCTCGGCCATGGCCGAAGCGGCAAACACCTCCACCGGCTCGCTGAGCAAATGCAGCTCCTCGCGCAGTTTCACATGCTCGAAGTTCAGATAGCCGGCGGTTGGCGGCAGATCGTGTGTGGTGACCGATGCCAGTGCCTGCTTGCGGTACTCCTGCGGCGTGCGGTAGGGATCGCCGGCGTTCGGCGAATCGTCCACACGGTTGAACCACTCCACATCGGTGCCAAGCACGCCATGATCGGCCAGAATGCGGCGCACATAATCCGGCACGGTGCCCAAATCCTCGCCGATCACCATGCCGCCGGCGCGCGTGGCCTCGATGGCCAGTACGCCGAGCATCGCCTCGTGGTTGTACATCACGTAGGCGCCATTGCGGGCGCCAAGTCCCTGCGGAATCCACCACAGGCGGAACAGTCCCAGCACGTGATCGATACGCACCGCGCCCGCATGCTCATACATGGAATGCACCATTTCGCGGTACACCTGGTAGCCGGTGGCTTCCAGATAACGCGGGTTGAACGGTGGCTGGCCCCAATCCTGGCCCTGCTGGTTGTAGAAGTCCGGCGGGCAGCCGACCGTGACGCCACCGGAGGCGAAACGCTCCGGGTTGGCCCACGCGTCAGCGCCGAGCCCGTGCACGCCAACGGCCATATCCTGCATAAGGCCAAGTGTCATGCCATGATCCAAGGCCGTGTGCTGAGCGTCGTTCACCTGCTCGGCGGCGATCCACTGCAGCCAGCGGTTGAACTCGAACAGATCATGATGGTCCTTGACCAGCGTCTGCACGGTCGGGTCGTCGATGGTCTTCTCGAAGAACCAGCGGTTCTCGCCCCAAGGTGCGCCCCACACCTCGAAGCACAGGCACCAGGTGGCGAAGGAATTGAGGTCCGGGCCGGCCGTGGCCTTGAAATACTCGAACTCCAGCTCGCGCTTGTTGTTGCGGCCCGCATCGAAGATCAGGCGCAGGGCCGGGCGCTTGGCCTCCCACGCCGCGTTGATATCCATCGGCGTGGATTCATCATTGCGTGCGGCCACCGAGGCATGCAGTGCATCCACCTGGGCGCGCACGTCATCCGGCAGGGTGGCGTATTCGGGAATGTCTTGCGGGCGAATGTACGTCACGTTGAGGAACCGGCGCGATTCCGGCAGATACGGCGAAGGCTCGAGCGGCGGAATCGGCGCACCGGCGTGAATCGGATTGATGAGCATGAAGTCGGCCTTGGACTTCTCGGCGGCATTCGCCAAAAGACGCTTCAGATCGCCGTAGTCGCCGATGCCCCAGGAATCGTGGGAGCGTACCGAATACATTTGCGTCATCCAGCCCCAGCGCTGATGCTCCTCGACCGCCTTCGGCACGGCGATGCGTGCGGGGGCGGCGATGATGGTCGCCTTGCCTTCGCGCCCGTCAACCGTGACGGTCAGCGTGTGGTAACCCATCGGCAGGTCGGGGGCGATGGCGAGATCCGGCTGGCCGGAGTTGAGATTCGGCAGTAGGGAGAAGCGGTCGAATGCGGTGCCGTCTTCCAGCGTGATGGCGACGGTGATTTCCGCGTCCGACGGGCAATTCAGGGTCAGGCTTGTCGGCTTGCCGGTGATGGCCACGATGGTGGGCGGTAGCAAACGTTTGCTGTTTTCGGCCTCAAGTTCGGTCATGGAACGTTTTATGGCCTCGTCGCTGGAGGCATCCACATCGAGGGCCTTGAGCACGGCGACCAATGCGTCATCGCTGATTTCGGTGTAGGTGCCGAGCTGGTCGATGAACGAGGTCGCAAGCCCGGATGCTTTGGCCAATTTGATCAGCGGTCGAGCAAGGCGTTCGGCGCTTTCCGTTCGCTGTGTGGTGTCTGGTGCATTGGTTGCCGCTTCATTGCTGCGCGCCTCGGTCATAATAGCTCCTTGCTGTGCGTCCATGTACTGCTGTTCGTTTGCATTGCTGTTTGAGGGCCGCTCTACGTTGAGGATCCGGCAATCTGACAGACCAATGTTGAACCTGTTCTGCTCTTACCGTAGCTCATATTGACAACGATTGCAATAGAGCGGTGAGTTGGGCCGGTTTGGAGGCGTCGGGGGCGCCGGCCTGTTGGCCACCCCCAGTCGGCTTTGCCGACAGCCCCCGCCAGCGGGGGCGAGGCTGAGTGGGTCTCTAGCCGAGGATGGCGAATGACTGGGCGGGGAGTGTCAAGGTGCGACCGGATACGGTGGGGGAGCCGAGGGCTAGCAGCATTGATGCATCGGGACGGAGTTCGCTCGGCAGTTCCACGGTTTCAATCCCTCGACCGGGGTTCATGGCTATGAGCAACGGCCGGGCCGTAGCGCCATTTCGGTCTGAGACATCATCGCGAGTGGCGGCGGGGGCAGGGGCCGAGCTGGAATCCGCGGTCGTGCGTGGGTGGGTGGACGCGTGACCATCCGCAGGAGTGCGTATGTAGGCAAACGCGCGGCCATCCACTGGCGCTGCCACCACGTCGAATCGGGCATCGGAAGCCAATGCGGGCTGCTCGGTGCGCAATGCCAGCACCTCGCGAACCCAGTTGAACAGTGAATCCTCGCGTGCGGCTTCGCTGGCAACAGTCGGCGCATCGGCGGCCGAATCGACCGGCAGATATAACGACTCGGATGGTGCGCAGGAGAAGCCAAGATTCGGCTTATCGGCATCCCACTGCATCGGCGTGCGACTGCCGGTGCGCACATAGCCGCCCTCCTTGGTGGGCAGCGGCCGGTATCGCATGCCGATTTCGTCGCCGTAGTAAAGGAACGGGCAGCCGGGCATGGTCAGCAGCATGCCGTACGCCACCTTGAGCTCGCGCTCGGTAAGCCTCTGTGCCACGCGCAATGTGTCGTGATTGCACGTGATGAGGTTGAAGGTGCCGCTGGCTCGTTCGCAGTCGTGCAGCTGCGGCAGATATTGTTCGAGGAACGGTGCGATAGAAGTGCCGGAATCGGCGTTGAAGTAACTGGCGTCACTCTCGTGGTCCAGCGGCGTATCCGTATTACGCAGCATCATGTTGTAGCCGTTCGGACGGCCGTCCCAGCGCCAGTCGAGGTAGAAGTCCAT
>OGSM01000247.1_pt1 | contig 20164 bp, 12 predicted proteins | sample 1573871 | NCBI WGS metagenome assembly OGSM01 (sample SAMN03295848, study PRJEB24534) | human gut metagenome | isolation source: fecal sample 1 from infant 7 | host: Homo sapiens | place: USA: Pittsburgh, PA | collected 2014-07
CCTGTGGGGTACCCGGGTCTAGTCCAGCTTCCCGGATAGCGGCTTAGCGCATTCCACGGCCTACGGGGTCCTCCCGTAGGCTCACCCCCAGGTCCGCGCAAGCGCAGCGCCGCCGGGTAATTTATCAGTCATCATGCCTTCATATTGCCGGGTGGCGGCTAACGCCTTACCCGGCCTACAGTTCGTGCGGCCTGCCGTTAATTTATTCACCATTGTTGCTGAAACTGCCGGTGCTGGCGGCCTCAACATCGCTGAGACGTTCCCGAAAGGCCAGGGCAGGCCGCATGGATGCTGGCTGAGGGCCGTGTTTTGCAGGGACGCTGCTTCGGCCCGATCCGAAGCCTGCAGGGATAAGTCGAAGGCACCACGCAGTGGCGATGTTGCTGGCCGGAGCCCGGGGGTACAGGGGGCGGCGGCGACTGGCCGCCCCCTGTGCGCTCCCTGCGCCATAAGAGACATAACGCAGACGATTAACCGGGAGCGCAAACTACGCTGAAGCCACAGATAACATAAAGGACTTTCCAGCGATGCTTCGCCTCACCCTGGCCCTCTCCCGGGAGGAGAGGGAACCGTCCGGCGGTCGTTTCCGCCTCACACCGCTCCCTGCGCCATGAGAGACCTAACGCAGAAAATTAACCGGAAGCGCAATGTGCGCTGAAGCCGCAGATAACATAAAGGACTCCCGGCGGAGCTTTCCCTCACCCTACCCCTTTAACTTCGGATCCAGCGCATCGCGCAGGCCATCTCCCAGCAGATTAAACGCCAGTACGGTCACGAAAATCGCCACCGCCGGAAAGAGCGCCACGTGCGGAGACATCACCATATCCGCCCGCGCTTCGTTGAGCATCGCGCCCCACTCCGGGGTGGGCGGCTGCGCGCCGAGGCCGAGAAACGACAGACTGGCCGCCGAAATAATCGATACCCCAATGCGCATGGTGAAATAAACCACGATCGATGACACCGTCCCCGGCAGAATATGGTTGAACAGAATGGTGGCGTCGCTGGCGCCGATGCTGCGCGCCGATTCAATAAAGGTCTGCTGCTTCAGAACCAGCGTATTGCCGCGCACCAGACGAGCAAACGCCGGGATCGAGAAGATCGCCACGGCGATGATCACGTTGGCCATCCCGCTGCCCATGACGGCGACCACCGCGATCGCCAGCAGGATCCCCGGAAAGGCGAACAACACGTCGCAAAGTCGCATAATGAGCCGGTCCCACCAGCCCTCATAGTAGCCAGCCAGCAGCCCAAGCACCGTGCCGATGGCCGCGCCAATCAGCACCGCCAGTACCCCGGCGGCCAGCGAGATCTGCGCCCCGACCAGCACCCGGCTGAAAATATCCCGTCCCAGGGAGTCGACTCCGAACCAGTGCACCAGCGAAGGCCCCTCGTTCAGACGGTCGTAGTCGAAATAATTTTCCGCATCATACGGCGCTATCCATGGGGCAACGATGGCTACCGCAATCAGCAACAGCACGAAAATACCAGCGCCCATCGCCACCGGCTGGCGACGAAAGCGCCGCCAGAACTCATGCCAGGGGGTATGGATCTCGCCGGGTCTGATGCCCGGCATGGCGTTCAGCGCCGCCTGCCTTCTCCAGTTAAGCAATCGCACCTTACTTATACCTGATAGCCGGGTTTATGGCCGCGTACAGCACATCCACCACTAAATTGATAAGAATAAACTCCAGCGAAAAGAGCAGCACTTCCGCCTGAATCACCGGGTAATCGCGCATCTCCACCGAATCGACCAGCAAGCGCCCAAGCCCCGGCCAGTTAAACACCTTCTCCACAACGATCGACCCGCCGAGCAGAAAGCCGAACTGCAGCCCCATCATGGTCACCACCGGGATCATCGCATTGCGCAGACCATGCTTGAGCACCACCCGCGTTTCGCTCACCCCCTTCGCCCGGGCGGTGCGCATATAGTCTTCATGCAGCACATCGACGAATGACGCGCGGGTAAAGCGCGCCATGACCGCCGCCACCGCCGCGCCAAGGGTCAACGACGGCAAAATATAGTGCCGCCAGCTGTCGGCCCCCACCGTCGGCAGCCAGCCCAGCTCAACCGAAAACACCTGCATCAGCAGCATACCAAGGGCAAAAGCCGGAAACGAAATACCGCTCACCGCCAGCGCCATTCCCAGACGGTCGGGCCAGCGATTGCGCCACACCGCGGCCGCAATCCCCGCCGCCATCCCGAACAGTACCGCCCAGCTCATGCTGGCCAGCGTCAGCCACAGCGTGGGCATAAAGCGACTGGCTATCTCACTGGCAACGGGACGCCGCGAGGCCATGGAAATGCCAAAATCGCCGCGCAGCACGTTGGTGATGTAGTGCCAGAACTGGACATGCAGCGGCTGGTCAAGCCCCAGCTGCTGGCGCACCATCGCCACCACCTGGGCATCGGCCTCAGGTCCGGCAATCAGCCGCGCCGGGTCACCGGGCAGCATATGGACGAACAGAAACACCAGCACCGCGACGATAAGCAGAGTAGGGATCAGGCCCAGCAGGCGCTTAATCACATAATTCAGCATCGCTCCCTCCCATTCCGGGAGAGAGGACGCATGAAGATGAACATGATCACGGCGTCAGGTCCGCCTGTTCGAAGCTAAAGCCGGTATCCGGCTGGATATAGAAACCGGTGAGGTTCTTGCTGTGGGCGGAGACCAGTTTCTCGACCACCAGCGGCACCCACGGCGACTCTTTCCAGATAATATCCTGCGCCTCTTTATAGAGTTTGGTTTTCTGTTGCGGATCGGTGGTTTTCAGCGCCTCGCTCAGCGCGTTATCCACCTGCGGGTTGCTGTAAAACGCGGTATTAAACAGCGTCGGCGGCCAGTTTTGCGAGGCGAACAGCGGCGACAGCGCCCAGTCGGCTTCACCGGTGGAGGCGGACCAGCCGGTATAGAACATCCGTACCCCGCTCTCTTTCTGCCCTTTACCTTCCACTTCCGCCGCCCGCTGACCAGCGTCCATCGCCGTCACCTGCGCCTTAATCCCCACCTGCGCCAGCTGCTGCTGGGTGAACTGCAGTACTTTCTGAGCGGTGCTGTGATTATGTGATGACCACAGCGTGGTGCTGAAACCGTTAGGGTAGCCCGCCTCTTTCAGCAGCTGGCGCGCTTTCGCCGGATCGTATGGCCAGGCGGTGTAGGTCTGGGCATAGGCGATCGACGGCGGCACCACTCCGGTCGCCGGGGTGGCGTAGCCGGCGAACGCTACCTTCACCAGCGCCTGACGGTTAATCGCATAGTTGATGGCTTCCCGTACCTTCGGATTATCGAACGGCTTCTGCGTCACGTTCATGCTGATGTAGCGCTGCATGATCGACGGGCTGGCCACCAGCTCCAGTTTGCTGTTTTTCGCCAGCAGCGGCGCCTGTTCGTAAGGGATCGGGAAGGCGAACTGCGCCTCGCCGGTCTGCAGCATCGCCGCCCGGGTATTGTTATCCACCACCGGACGCCAGGTGATAGAATCCAGCTTTGGCAGCCCCGGCTGCCAGTACCCATCGAACTTGCTGACCTTCACAAAATCCGTCTGGTTCCAGGTGTCGAGCTTATACGGCCCGGTGCCCACCGGGTGGAAGCCGATATCCTTACCATATTTTTTCAGCGCCGCCGGCGAAATCATCGCTGTCGCCGGATGGGCGAGAATGTTAATAAACGCCGAGAAGGGCTGCTTCAGGGTAATTTTGACCGTAGTCGGATCGACCGCCTCGGTACTGGCAATATTTTTATACAGGTTATAGCGCTTGAGATGGTTATCCGGGTTACTCGCGCGATCGAGGTTAGCCTTTACCGCCTCAGCGTTAAAGTCAGTGCCATCCTGGAATTTCACCCCGCTGTGCAGCTTAATGGTGTACACCAGGCCGTCCGGTGACACGGTATAGCTCTCAGCAAGAACGTTTTGCAGCTTCATCTCTTTATCAAGGCCGAACAGGCCTTGATAAAAGGACTTCGCCACCGCCTGCGACAGGGTATCGTTGGCATCATAGGGGTCGAGGGTCGTGAAGTTAGACCCGACCGCCACCACCACATCTTTGGCGGCAAAGGCGGGAGCGCTCGCCAGGGCTGCCGCGATACTCAGCGCCAGCCACCATTTGCGTGAAACAGGTTGTGTCATCGTGTTCTCCTGAAAAGATGCGTTATGTGTTGTTATGTTCTGCCCAGCACATCGGCGGATTCGCGGGCGACGAAGTGGCCCGGCCCGACCTGCTGCAACGGCACGCTGGCGATCTCCTCGCCCCGCTTATAAATATTGCCCGGGACGTCATCAGACAGCAGGACCCGCTGCGGATGACGGTGGCCCGGGTCGGCCACCGGTACGGCGGCCATGAGCTTACGGGTATAGGGGTGCTGCGGGTTTTCAAACACCGCGCGGCGCGGGCCTATTTCGACAATGCGACCGCGATACATCACCGCCACGCGGTGGCTGATGCGCTCCACCACCGCCATATCATGGGAAATAAACAGAAACGCGATGCCCATCTCGCGCTGCAGGTCGAGCATCAGATTGATAATCTGCGCCCGAATGGAGACATCCAGGGCCGACACCGACTCGTCGGCTATCACCACCTTCGGATTCAGCGCCAGCGCGCGGGCAATGCAGATCCGCTGCCGCTGGCCGCCGGAAAAGGCATGGGGATAGCGCCAGGCATGCTCCGGCTGCAACCCCACGCGCTTCAGCAGCCAGGCGACCCGCTCACGCGCTGCTTCCCCACGCAGCAGGCCATGCACCCGCAGCGGCTCCATAATCGAATCGCCGACCGTCTGACGCGGATCAAGCGAGGCGTAAGGATCCTGAAAAATAAACTGAATATTGCGCCGCAGAGCCTGCAGCTTGCCGCCGGCGAGGGTATCGATCCGCTGACCGTCGAAGGTAATGGTGCCTCCCTGGGTCTCTACCAGCCTCAGCAGCGCCCGGCCGGTGGTCGACTTGCCGCAGCCGGACTCGCCCACCAGCGACAGGGTCTCTCCCGGCCAGAGATCAAAACTGACCTTCTCCACCGCATGTACTTCGCGCGTCACGCGATTGAGCAGCCCGCCGCGCACCGGAAAACGGGCCACCAGGTCACGCACCTGCAGGATCGGCTCGCCGGCGACTACCGTATCGGGCGTTTCGCTCTCCGCCAGCGACTGGCCCGGCAGCGGAAAACGGCGCGGCAGATCCTGGCCACGCATCTCCCCCAGCCGCGGGACCGCCGCCAGCAGCGACTGCGTATACGGGTGCTGCGGCGAACGAAAGATCTCCTCAACGCTGCCGGTCTCTACCGCCTCACCGCGATACATCACCAGCACCCGATCGGCGATATCGGCCACGACGCCCATATCGTGGGTGATAAAGATCACCCCCATCGCCATCTCCTTTTGCAGGACGGCAATGAGTTGCAGAATTTGCGCCTGGATGGTGACATCCAGCGCCGTGGTTGGCTCATCGGCTATCAACACCGCCGGCCGACAGGAGAGCGCCATGGCGATCATCACCCTCTGGCGCATGCCGCCGGAGAGCTGGTGCGGATAGCGCGAGAGCATCTCTTCCGCCTGGGGAATACGCACCTGATCGAGCATCTTTTTCGCCGCGCGCAGCGCCTCTTCGCGCCCCAACCCCTGGTGCAGGCGCAGGGATTCGGCAATCTGCTCGCCGATGGTAAAAACCGGATTCAGCGAGGTCATCGGCTCCTGAAAAATCATGGCCAGATCCGCGCCGCGCACCCGGCGCATCTCAGCGTCCGTTTGCTCATTGAGCGCGATCACCTGCCGGTTACGCCGCCGCAACCACAGCCCCTCGCTGTTCACCTCGCTGCTGGCCGCGTCTAGCAGACGCATCAGCGCCAGCGCGGTCACCGATTTTCCCGAACCGGACTCACCCACTATCGCCAGCGTCTCGCCGCGGCGCAGGCTGAAGGAAAGCTGACGCACGGCCTGCACCTCCGGCGCATCCTGCTGGCGGAACGCCACGTTCAGGTTGCGCACCACCAGCACTTCGCAGGTATCGGTTTCGTGAGTTTGCGACACTCGCCCTCTCCCTTGTTCTATTCGCGATAAATGCCAATGGTCGGCGTATCGCCGGCATAGCACCAGGCGCGGTACATGCCTTCACTGTTAAACGGTAAAACGACGTTGCCTTCGCGATCGACGGCTATCAGCCCGCCGTTGCCGCCGAGAGCCGGCAGTTTCTCCATCACCACCCGCTCGCAGGCGGAATAGAGACTGAGCTGCCCATACTCCATCAGGGCGGCGATATCGTAGGCCGCCAGGGTGCGCATAAAGACTTCGCCGGTGCCGGTACAGGAGACCGCCACGCTGGCATTATTGGCATAACACCCCGCGCCCGGCAGCGGGCTGTCGCCGACGCGTCCGGGCAGTTTGTTGGTCATGCCGCCGGTGGAGGTCGCCGCCGCCAGATTGCCGGCCAGATCGAGCGCCACCGCGCCGACGGTGCCCATTTTCTGGCGTTCGTCAAGGGGAGCGGCGTGGTGGTCGAGGATAATCTCCCCGCCCGCTTTCGCCTCCTGCAGCTGCAGCAGCCTTTCAGGAGTGGAAAAGAGATCGTTATCCACGCGCGCCATCCCGTGGGAGATGGCAAAATTTTCCGCCCCCTCGCCGATCAGTAATACGTGCGGACTCTTCTCCAGCACCAGACGCGCCGCCAGCACCGGATTACGCAAATGTTTGACCCCGGCTACCGCGCCCGCCTGCAGGCTGTAGCCGTCCATTACGCAGGCGTCCAGCTCGTGGGTTTGATCGCGGGTAAATACCGCGCCCATTCCGGCGTTGAACAACGGACACTCCTCCAGCAGCCGAACGGCCTCGGTCACGGCATCCAGCGCGCTGGCGCCCGCGGCCAACATTTTCTGCCCGCTTTCGACGATAGTCGACAGCGCCGCCACATACTCTCGCTCCCGCTCCGGCGTCATTTGCGCGCGAGAAATCGCCCCTGCGCCGCCGTGAATTGCTATAACCGCCTTGCCCATTTCGCCAGTCCTTAACGATGAAGTGGATCGCCCCTGCCCTGTCGTACCGCGGCGCGGCGCCGGTCACGTCATGAATAAGGGTATTGATATCATTATATTGCTGAATGTCTTATACAATTTTTGAATATAGAAAGAGCGGCGGGCGATGTAAAGCCTCGTACCCAGGTGGCATACAGCCCGCGCCGCTTTTCTGCCATAATAGGCGTTTTCGCTGTTTTGCCCGCAGGAGTGACCCATGGATTTTACCGCCGGACTGATGCCGCTCGACACAGCCCTCGCCCAGATGCTCGATCGTATTACGCCGCTGAACGCGACGGAAACTGTACCGCTGTTGCAGGCCTTCTCGCGTGTGACCGCCCATGACATCGTCTCCCCGCTGGATGTGCCCGGCTTTGATAACGCGGCGATGGATGGCTATGCCGTCCGGCTGAACGACCTTCGCGACGGCGCGGCGCTGCCGGTCGCCGGTAAGGCCTTCGCCGGCCAGCCGTTCAACGACGCCTGGCCGTCGGGCACCTGTATCCGCATCATGACCGGCGCGCCGGTGCCGGAAGGCTGCGATGCGGTGGTGATGCAGGAAGAGACTGAACAGACCGAGGCCGGCGTGCGCTTTATCGCGCCGGTAAAAGCCGGGCAGCATATTCGCCGCCGCGGAGAAGATATTGCCCACGGCGCGGTGGTCTTCCCGGCGGGGACACCCCTGACGGTGGCCGAGCTGCCGGTGCTGGCCTCGCTGGGCATTGCCGAGGTCGAGGTGGTGCGCAAGGTACGCGTCGCGGTCTTCTCAACCGGCGATGAGCTGCAGCAGCCGGGTCAACCGCTCGGCGACGGCCAGATTTACGATACCAACCGCCTGGCAGTGCACCTGATGCTGCAGCAGTTGGGCTACGAGGTCATTAACCTCGGCATTATTCCTGACGACCCGGCGAAGCTGCGCGACGCCTTTATCGCCGCCGACCAGCAGGCCGATGTGGTCATTAGCTCAGGCGGCGTCTCGGTGGGTGAAGCCGATTACACCAAAACTATCCTCGAAGAGCTGGGGGAGATCGGCTTCTGGAAGCTGGCGATTAAGCCGGGGAAACCCTTCGCCTTCGGCAAGCTCAGCAGCAGCTGGTTCTGCGGCCTGCCGGGTAACCCGGTGTCTGCCACCGTCACCTTCTGTCAGCTGGTGCAACCCCTGCTGGCGAAACTCTCGGGCAAGCACGGCCCGCTTCAGGCGCCCCGCCTGCGGGTCCGCGCCGCCACGCGCCTGAAAAAGTCGCCTGGCCGCCTCGATTTTCAGCGCGGTATTCTGCAGCGCAACCCGGACGGCGAACTGGTGGTGAACACCACCGGCCATCAGGGCTCGCACATTTTCAGCTCCTTCAGCCTCGGCAACTGCTTTATCGTGCTGGAGCGTGAGCGCGGCCATGTTGAAGCAGGCGAATGGGTCGAGGTCGAACCCTTCAGTCACCTGTTTGGGGGGCTGTAATGACCGTTGAGCTGAGCGATGAAGAGATGCTGCGCTATAACCGGCAGATCGTCTTGCGCGGTTTTGATTTTGACGGCCAGGAGCGGTTAAAAGCCGCTCGCGTGCTGGTGGTCGGCCTCGGCGGGCTCGGCTGCGCCGCCGCGCAGTATCTGGCCGCCGCCGGGGTCGGGCAGCTCACCCTGCTCGATTTCGACACTGTCTCGCTCTCCAACCTGCAGCGCCAGACGCTGCACAGCGACGCCACCCTCGGCCAGCCGAAGGTGGATTCCGCCCGCGAGGCGCTGGCGCGCATTAACCCGCACGTCCGTCTGGTCCCGCTCAATGCCTTGCTGGATGAGACCGCGCTGGCGGCGCAGATTGCCGATCACGATCTGGTGCTCGACTGCACCGACAACGTCGCCATTCGCAACCAGCTTAACGTCGGCTGCTTTCAGCACAAAACCCCGCTGGTCTCCGGAGCGGCGATCCGTATGGAGGGGCAAATCAGCGTCTTTACCTATCAGGATGGCGAACCCTGCTACCGCTGCCTGAGCCGTCTGTTCGGCGAAAATGCCCTCACCTGCGTCGAAGCCGGGGTAATGGCCCCGCTGGTGGGCACCATTGGTTCGCTGCAGGCGATGGAGGCGATTAAGCTGCTGAGCGGCTACGGCACCCCTGCCAGCGGAAAAATCGTCATCTACGATGCCATGACCTGCCAGTTTCGCGAAATGAGGCTGATGCGTCACCCGCAGTGCGAGGTATGCGGCTCGCACTGACCCTCACACCGGCGACGAGAGTCGCCGGTGTTTTTGTGACCGCTCTCGTTATTTTCTCCTCTCTGACTTATCCCCATCCCGCTTGTTGATTTGCGTCAACATAACTTTCATTCGAAAGTGTTTTTATATTCATACGCAAACAAGAGGATAAGCCATGATCTTCAACATCCAGCGCTATTCCACCCATGACGGCCCAGGGATCCGCACCGTCGTCTTCCTGAAAGGCTGCTCGCTGGGCTGCCGCTGGTGCCAGAACCCGGAGAGCCGCGCCCGTAGCGAAGATCTGCGGTATGACTCGCGGCTGTGCCTGGCCGGCTGCGAGCTGTGCCAGCAGGCGGCGCCGGCGGTTATCACCCGCACCCTCGATGGCCTGATCATTCACCGGCAAAACGTTAACGACAGCCATATCGCCGCGCTGCGCGACTGCTGCCCCACCACCGCGCTCACGGTGTGCGGCGAGGAGAAGAGCGTCGAGGAGATCATGGCGACGGTGCTGCGTGATAAACCATTCTACGATCGCAGCGGCGGCGGCATCACTCTTTCCGGCGGCGAACCCTTTATGAACCCAACGCTGGCGCAAGCGCTGTTCGAAGCCAGTCATCAGGCAGGCATTCACTCCGCCGTGGAAACCTGCCTGCACGTGCCGTGGAAATACATTGAACCGTCTTTACCCTTTGTCGACCTGTTTCTCGCCGATCTGAAGCACGTTGACGAGGCCGTTTTTCAGCAGTGGACCGACGGCAGCGCCCGCCGGGTGCTGGATAACCTGCAGCGTCTGGCGCAGGCGGGGAAAAAAATGATAATTCGCGTGCCGTTGATCCAGGGATTCAACGCCAGCGAAGCCGACATTGCCGCGATCACCGATTTTGCCGCCGATCGCCTGCAGGTCAGCGAGATCCATTACCTGCCGTACCACACGCTGGGAATGAACAAATACCAGTTACTCAGTCAGCCCTACACCGCACCGGACAAACCGCTGGACGCTCCTGAGCTGCTCGCCTTCGCGCAGGATTATGCGCAAAGCAAGGGGCTAACGGCGATATTACGAGGATAACCCTATGACTACCCTGAAGCTCAACACCCTCAGCGCCCGTATCCAGGCCCATAAAATGGCGCTGGTGCATATCGTCAAGCCGCCGGTCTGTACCGAGCGCGCCCGCCACTATACGGAGATGTATCAGCGGCATCTCGATAAACCGATCCCGGTGCGCCGCGCGCTGGCGCTGGCTCACCACCTGGCGGAGCGCACCATCTGGATCAAGCACGATGAGCTGATCGTCGGTAACCAGGCCAGCGAAGTGCGCGCCGCGCCTATTTTCCCGGAATACACCGTCAGCTGGATTGAGAAAGAGATCGACGATCTCGCCGACCGCCCCGGCGCCGGCTTCTCGGTCAGCGAGGAGAATAAACGCGTATTGCATGAAGTGTGCCCATGGTGGCGCGGCCAGACCGTACAAGACCGCTGCTACGGTATGTTCACCGATGAGCAAAAGGCGCTGCTCGCCACCGGCATTATTAAGGCGGAAGGCAATATGACCTCCGGGGATGCTCACCTCGCGGTCAACTACCCCTTGCTGCTGGAGAAAGGGCTCGACGGAATGCGTGCGAAAGTCGCCGAACGCCGCTCGCGTATCAATTTGACGGTACTGGAAGACCTGCACGGCGAGCAGTTCCTGAAAGCGATTGATATCGTGCTGGAAGCGGTCAGCGATCACAGCAAACGCTTCGCCGCGCTGGCGCGCGAGATGGCGACAGCAGAATCCCGCGAAACACGCCGCCACGAACTGCTGACGATTGCCGAAAACTGCGACGTCATCGCCCATGAGCCGCCGAAAACCTTCTGGCAGGCGCTGCAGCTGTGCTACTTCATTCAACTTATCCTGCAGATTGAATCCAATGGCCATTCGGTATCCTTTGGCCGTATGGACCAGTACCTCTACCCGTACTACCGCCGCGACGTTGAGTTGCAACAGTCGCTGGATCGCGAACAGGCCATTGAGCTGCTGCACAGCTGCTGGCTGAAGCTGCTGGAGGTCAATAAGATCCGTTCCGGCTCGCACTCCAAAGCCTCTGCCGGCAGCCCGCTATACCAGAACGTCACCATCGGCGGCCAGAATCTGGTGGATGGTAAGCCGCAGGACGCGGTCAACCCGCTGTCGTATGCGATCCTGGAATCCTGCGGTCGCCTGCGTTCTACCCAGCCGAACCTCAGCGTGCGCTACCACGCCGGGATGAGCAACGACTTCCTCGACGCCTGCGTCCAGGTGATCCGCTGCGGTTTCGGCATGCCGGCGTTTAACAACGATGAAATCGTCATCCCGGAATTCATTAAGCTGGGCATTGAGCCGCAGGACGCCTACGATTACGCGGCTATCGGCTGTATCGAAACCGCGGTCGGCGGTAAGTGGGGCTACCGCTGTACCGGCATGAGCTTTATTAACTTCGCGCGGGTGATGCTGGCGACGCTGGAAGGCGGCCGCGATGCCACCAGCGGTCAGGTGTTCCTGCCGCAGGAGCACGCCCTGTCGAAAGGCAACTTCGCTAACTTCGATCAGGTGCTGGCCGACTGGGACCGCCAGATTCGTTACTACACCCGTAAATCCATCGAGATTGAGTACGTGGTCGATACCATGCTGGAAGAGAACGTCCACGATATTCTCTGCTCGGCGCTGGTCGATGACTGCATCGAACGGGCGAAAAGCATTAAGCAAGGCGGCGCGAAGTATGACTGGGTTTCCGGCCTGCAGGTGGGTATCGCCAACCTCGGCAACAGCCTCGCGGCGGTGAAAAAACTGGTCTTCGATCAGGGCGCCATCGGCCAGCATGAGCTGGCGAAGGCGCTGGCGGAAGATTTCGACGGTCTGACCCACGAGCAGCTGCGCCAGCGGTTGATCAACGGCGCGCCGAAGTATGGTAACGATGATGACAGCGTCGACGAGTTGCTGGCGCGGGCCTACCAGACCTATATCGACGAGCTGAAGCAGTATCACAACCCGCGCTATGGCCGCGGCCCGATTGGCGGCAATTATTACGCTGGCACCTCCTCTATTTCCGCTAACGTCCCGTTCGGCGCGCAGACCATGGCGACGCCGGATGGCCGTAAAGCGCATACCCCGCTGGCGGAAGGGGCCAGCCCGGCCTCCGGTACCGATCATCTGGGGCCGACGGCGGTTATCAGTTCGGTGGGCAAGCTGCCGACCGGGGCGATCCTCGGCGGCGTGCTGCTTAATCAGAAGCTGAATCCGTCAACGCTGGAGAACGAGTCCGATAAGCAGAAGCTGATGGTGCTGCTGCGCACTTTCTTCGAGGTGCACAAAGGCTGGCATATCCAGTACAACATCGTGTCGCGCGACACGCTGCTGGAAGCCAAGAAACATCCTGACCAGTACCGCGATTTAGTGGTCCGCGTCGCTGGATACTCGGCGTTCTTCACCGCCCTGTCGCCGGATACCCAGGACGATATTATCGCCCGTACCGAACATACGCTGTAATCCTTCGTGCCCGCTGGCGCTATGCTTAGCGGGCCAACCCTGTTCTGCAGGCCGGAAAAGACATGCCCTTCCGGCATTTTCTGAATGCCTGAACTTTCATTCGAAATAAATTTGTGCTCCTCATCACATTGTAATTAGAATGTTACTGGTCGAAGTTAAGCCAGGAGCACTCTCTTATGACCGTTAAAGTTATCGTCACCGATATGGACGGAACTTTTCTCAATGACGCCAAAACCTACGATCGCTCACGGTTTCTGGCGCAATTCGCCCAGTTGCAGCAGCGCGGCATTGAATTTGTTGTCGCCAGCGGCAACCAGTACTATCAGTTGATCTCCTTCTTCCCGGAGATCCGCGAGCAGATTTCGTTCGTCGCAGAAAACGGCGCTCTGGTTTATGAACATGGCAAGCAGCTGTTCCACGGCGAACTGACCCGCCACGAATCACAAGTGGTGATTGGCGAATTGCTCAAAGATCCGCAGCTCAACTTTGTCGCCTGCGGCCTGCAGAGCGCCTACGTCAGCGATAAAGCTCCGGACGCCTTTGTTGAGCTGATGTCGAAGCACTACCATCGCCTACAGCGGGTGAGCGACTATCACGCCATCGACGATACGCTGTTTAAATTCTCTCTCAACCTGCCGGACAGCGAGATCCCACAGCTGATTGATAAACTGCACGTGTCGCTCGACGGCATCATGAAGCCGGTCACCAGCGGCTTTGGCTTTGTCGATTTGATTATCCCTGGCCTGCATAAAGCCAACGGCATCAGCCGTTTGCTCAAGCGCTGGGATCTTTCGCCGCAGCAATGCGTCGCCATCGGCGACAGCGGCAATGACGCCGAAATGCTGAAGCTGGTGAAATACGCTTTCGCCATGGGTAACGCTGCCGACAGCATCAAGGCCATCGCCGGCTACGCTACCGACGATAATAACCATGACGGCGCGCTGAACGTTATCCAGGCCGTCCTCGATAACACCCCGCCCTTCAACGCCTGACCCTTCGCCGGGGCATCGCGCCCCGGTTTTCCATTTTGTGCGCCGCAGCAAGATTTTAAACTTGCATTAACTCCATTTTAACTTAAATTAACGTGTGTAAGATTTGATACTTTCGAATGAAAGATACAGCGAGGTTATTATGGCTGCTCTCCCGACCCACGAAACACTTCCCGCCGATCACAAAGCGGCGATTCGCCAGATGAAACAGGCCCTGCGGGCGCAAATTGGCGACGTCCAGGCGGTGTTCGATAAGCTCTCGGCGCGCATCAGCGAGCGGCTGCAGGAGATTGAGACACTGAAAGCCGCAGGCCAGGAGGTTTGGCCAACCGTTCCGTTCCGCGATATCGCCGAAGGAACAGTGAGCGATGAGCAGCGCGCGGCCATTAAGCGCCGGGGCTGCGCGGTGATTAAAGGCCACTTCCCACGCGAACAGGCGCTGGCGTGGGATACCGCGATGCTGGAATATCTGGATCGCAATCATTTCGATGATGTTTACAAAGGGCCTGGCGACAGCTTCTTCGGTTCGCTGGAGGCTTCGCGCCCGGAGATCTACCCGATCTACTGGTCGCCCTCGCAAATGCAGGCGCGGCAGAGCGATGAAATGGCGGCAGTGCAATCTTTCCTCAACCGCCTGTGGCGTTTTGAACAGAATGGCAAACGCTGGTTCGATCCGGACGTCAGCGTGATCTATCCCGACCGCATCCGCCGCCGCCCGCCGGGAACCACTTCGAAGGGGCTGGGGGCGCATACCGATTCCGGCGCGCTGGAGCGCTGGCTGCTTCCCGCCTATCAGCAGGTTTTCGCCAACGTTTTTAATGGCAATATCGACGCCTACGACCCGTGGGACGCCGCGCACCGTACCGAAGTGGAAGAGTATACCGTCGACAACACCACCAAATGCTCGGTGTTCCGCACCTTCCAGGGCTGGACCGCGCTGTCGGACATGATCCCGGGTCAGGGGCTGCTGCACGTGGTGCCGATCCCGGAGGCGATGGCTTATGTGCTGCTGCGCCCCCTGCTCGACGATGTGCCGGAAGATGAGCTGTGCGGCGTCGCGCCGGGCAGAGTGCTGCCGATCTCTGAGCAGTGGCACCCGCTCTTGATTAAAGCGTTAAGCTCGATTCCAGCGCTGAATGCCGGGGACTCCGTCTGGTGGCACTGCGACATCATTCACTCGGTGGCGCCGGTGGAAAATCAGCAGGGCTGGGGAAATGTGATGTACATTCCGGCCGCGCCGATGTGCGAGAAGAACCTCGCCTACGCGCAGAAAGTGAAAATCGCCCTGGAAAAAGGCGCCTCGCCGGGGGATTTCCCGCGCGAGGACTATGAAGCCAGCTGGCAGGGGCGCTTCACCCTGGAGGATCTGAATATCCACGGCAAACGGGCGCTGGGTATGCCGGTCTAATCGTCATACAGCCCCTGCGGCTCGACGGCGGTATGGCCTTTGCCCGGCCGGATCCGCCGTACCGAATCGCGTACCACCAGCGTGCCATGCAGCAGTAGCGAGCCGTGCGGCGCCTCCGGGCGCAGCAGGCGCTGCTGCAGGAGATGCACCGCCTCGCTGCCCAGCTCATCCCGCGGCACATGCACCGCGGTTAGCGGCACCTCCTGAATCGCCGCCAGATTAAATCCGTCAATGCTCATCACCGAGACATCCTGCGGCACCCGCAGGCCACGCTTTTGCAATGCGCTGACGGTGCCGGCGGCCATAAAATCGCCGCCCACCAGGAAGGCGGTGGGCAACGGCCTGCCCTGTAAGCCGTCAAGCCAGGCGCCCACCTGCTCTTCCGTCTCTCTGGCGCTAAAGTTGGCGACGCTGATAAGATCCCGGCTGGCGGTAAAGCGCAGATTACGCGCGCGCCACGCCTCCTGAATCCCCCCCAGCCGCAGCTCCATGGTATAGCGGCGCAGGCACATCACGTTCATCACCGCCCGATGCCCCATATCAAACAGATAGCGGGCCGCGCACTGGCCGATCAGCCGATGATCGGGAGCGATGGACGGCAGCCGCATCCCTTCATCCCGACAGTTGATCAATACGCAGGGTTTGCCCAGATCCGCCGCCAGGCCATGAATATGCGGATCGTCGATCCCCAGCAGCACCGCGGCCTGGGTCTCAGGTTCATTCATGCGGGCAAGAAACAGGTTGGCGTCGCTGTCGTTCTCATCCAGCGCGCAGTAGCGCAGGCGCACTTCATGCGCCGCCAGCGCGTTATTGATACTCTGGATCACCCGGTAGTAGAAGATATCCGATCGCTCATCGAATGCGCGCTGCGGGGCAAACACCAGCAGATGATTGAGCAGCAGACGCCCGGCGGCCAACCCCTGCATGACACCCAGCTCGCGGGCGCAGTCCAGCACCGCCCGGCGCGCCTTGTCGCTGGTATTCGCTTTCCCGGCCAGGACGCGTGAAACGGTGCTGGGCGATAGCCCGGTGCGGGCGGCAATTTCGGCGACGCGCAGCTTTTTATCCATTTTGTGATCCAGCTCCGATTGAAAAATGAAAGAATTTTCATAATCGCCAAAGCACACGTTACAAGCAAATTCCGCTGTCAAATATGCGATCTCGCTCATTTCATGAAAAAACTTGCATAAATAGCGCTTTGCCAGACGATTTTTCTGCCCTAGCCTGAATTGGTCCAACATCTCCCATACTAGTTATACCAATGATGTTGAGATAAAAAATAGACTATTCAAATAGTTAATAAATCTACGTGACCACTCAGGGAGTGAGACCGTCACTTTCCCCTACAAACGTCTTGTGGAGTGTGCTATGAGTCAAGGCCTCAACAATGATATCGCCGTCAGCAAAACACGCCGGGTAGTGAAAAACCTGCGCTGGTGGGTGCTGGTCCTGTTTTTACTTGGCGTTACCGTCAACTACATCACACGCAACTCGCTGGGAATTATCGCGCCGGAACTGAAAGCGACCCTCGGCATTACTACCGAACAATACTCGTGGATCGTCGGCGCGTTTCAGCTGGCTTACACGATTTTCCAGCCGCTGTGCGGCTGGCTTATCGACGTCATCGGCCTGAAGCTCGGGTTTATGATTTGCGCCACCCTTTGGGCGCTGGCCTGTATCGCCCACGCCGGGGCCGGTAGCTGGCTGCACCTGGCTATGTTGCGCTTCTTTATGGGTGGGGCCGAGGCGGCCGCTACTCCGGCCAACGCCAAAACCATCGGCGAATGGTTTCCGAAATCTGAACGCCCGATTGCCGCCGGCTGGGCTGGCGTTGGGTTCTCCATCGGCGCGATGCTGGCCCCGCCGATCATCTACTTCGCCCACGCCTCCTTCGGCTGGCAAGGGGCGTTTATGTTTACCGGCGCGCTGGCGCTACTGTGGGTAGTACTATGGTGGGCCTTCTATCAGACCCCGGAAAAGCACCCCAATCTCAGCAAAAGCGAGCTGGAGTACATCAAACAGGATAACGAAGCCCCGCCGGTAAAACAGCCCTTCTTTACCGCGCTCAAAACCGTCTCGAAAAATAAACGTTTCTACGGGATCGCCATTCACGCCTTTATGGCCGAGCCCGCCTGGGCGGTGCTGAGTTTCTGGGTGCCGCTGTACCTGGCGAAAGAGCACGGCATGGATTTGAAGCAGATCGCCATGTTCGCCTGGCTGCCGTTTCTCGCCGCCGATCTCGGCAGCGTGGTCAGCGGCTACCTCACCCGCCTGTATGTTCGCTGGTTCGGCTGTACGCGAGTGAACTCGGTGATCGCCAGCTCGGTAACCGGCGCGTTCCTGATGCTCTCCCTGGCCCTCGTCGCCATCACCCGCGATCCCTATATCACCATCATCCTGATCTCCATTGGCGGCTTCGGCCATCAGATCATCTCCTGCATGCTCAGCGCGCTGGTGGTGGAGTCTTTCGACAAAGGACAAATGGCGACGGTCAACGGTATGCGCGGCTCCGCAGCGTGGATCGCCAGCTTCTTGTTCTCGTTATTAATCGGGGTGACCGCCGACAAAATCGGCTTCAACCCGCTGTTTATCGCCATGGGTTTCTTTGACCTGATTGGCGCCGTTTTCCTGGTGGCATTTATTGCTGAACGTCGCGCCAAGCGCGCCTGAGAGTGGATGTAAGATATGAAGACGCTGAAACACTGGAGTTTGCATCAACAGCTGAAGCATCACGTTGAACTGACGGTCGATGGCCAGCACACCCTGTGCCTGTACGTACTGGAAGAGAATTTGTTCCGCGTCCTGCTAAAACGCCAGGGCCAGCTGGCGCTGGATCGCACCTGGAGCATCGCTCCGCAGCAGGATGTGCCGTGGGAAGGCCGCGCCCGGGATGACCTCAGCGGTTTTAGTCTCCCGGCCTGGCAGCTGACCCGGGAGGGCGATACGCTGACTATCGCCACACGCCAGCTGCGCGTCACCGTTCACCAGCCGCTGTGGCTGGAGTGGAGCTATCGCGACGAGGCCGGCGAATGGCAGCCGCTTGCCAATGACCGTCCGACCAGCGCCTACCTGGCGAATGCCCACGGCGACGGCGTCGCCCATTATCTGAGCCGCCGCAAAGACGAGCGTTTTTACGGCCTGGGCGAAAAGGCCGGCGACCTGCAGCGCACCGGTAAACGCTATGAGATGCGTAACCTCGATGCCATGGGCTACAACGCCGTCAGCACTGACCCGCTGTATAAACATATTCCGTTCACCATCACCCAGCGCAGCGATATCAGCTACGGCCTGTTCTATGACAACCTGAGCAGCTGCTGGCTGGATCTGGGGAACGAGATCGACAACTACCACACCGCCTATCGCCGCTGGCAGGCGGAAGCCGGCGACATCGATTATTACCTGTTTACCGGTAAGCAGGTGCTGGATGTGACCAAAGCCTTCGTTCGCCTGACCGGTAAAACGCTGTTTGGACCCAAATGGAGCCTCGGCTACAGCGGCTCCACCATGCACTATACCGACGCGCCGGATGCGCAAAATCAGCTGATGAACTTTATCCGCCTGTGCGAGCAGCACGCGATCCCCTGCGATTCGTTCCAGCTCTCTTCCGGCTATACCTCAATCAACGGCAAGCGCTACGTCTTTAACTGGAACTACGACAAGGTGCCGCAGCCCAAAGTGATGAGCCAGTCGTTTCACGATGCCGGGCTGAAGCTGGCCGCCAATATCAAACCGTGCCTGCTGCAGGATCACCCGCGTTACGGCGAGGTGGCGGAGCGCGGTCTCTTCATTCGCGATTCGCAAACTGACGCTCCGGAGCGTTCCAGCTTCTGGGATGATGAAGGGTCGCATCTCGATTTCACCAATCCGCAAACCGTGGCCTGGTGGCAGGAAGGCGTGACCACCCAGCTACTGGAGATGGGCATCGATTCGACCTGGAACGATAATAACGAATACGAAGTATGGGACGGCGAAGCCCGCTGCTACGGCTTTGGCCGCGAAATCGCCATCAAACATATTCGCCCGGTGATGCCGCTGTTGATGATGCGCGCCTCGCTGGAAGCCCAGCAGCGCTTTGCGCCGCAAAAGCGCCCATATCTGATCTCCCGCTCCGGCTGCGCCGGGATGCAGCGCTACGTCCAGACCTGGAGCGGCGACAACCGCACCAACTGGGATACGCTGCGCTATAACATCCGCATGGGCCTGGGGATGAGCCTTTCCGGGCTGTTTAATGTCGGCCACGACGTCGGCGGTTTCTCCGGCGATAAACCCGAGCCGGAACTGTTTGTGCGCTGGGTACAAAATGGCGTCATGCATCCGCGCTTTACTATTCACTCGTGGAATGACGACCAGACGGTAAACGAAGCATGGATGTATCCGGCCATCACTCCGGCGATCCGCTCAGCCATTGAGCTGCGCTACCGCCTGCTGCCCTATCTGTACACTCTGCTATGGCAGGCGCATGCTGATGATGAGCCGATGCTCCGCCCGACCTTCCTCGATCACCAGCACGATGCGCAGACCTTCGCCGAATGCGATGACTTCCTGCTGGGCCGCGACCTGCTGGTGGCCAGCGTGGTCGAGCCGGGCGCCCGCCAGCGTGAAGTATGGCTGCCGGATAATCAGGCCGGTTGGTACGATTTCTACAGCCATCAGTGGTTCGCCGGCGGCCAGTGGGTGACGCTGGACGCGCCGCTGGAAAAACTACCGCTGTTGGTCCGCGCCGGCGCTGGTCTGCCGCTTAGTGAACGTATCAGCCATGTCGATGCGCAAAAAGACGATAGTCGCGAACTGCAGCTGTTCCCGCTGAAAGGTACCGGCTCAACCCGCGGTCTGCTGTTTGAAGACGACGGCGAAAGCTGGGGCTATAAACAGGGGGATGCGCTATGGCTGGAGTGGGAAATGACCTGCAGCGCCAGCAGCATAAACCTGGATATCAACGCCCGCGGCAACTATCGCCCGGCGTGGAAAGCGCTGAAGCTGTCATTACCGGTAGGAGAAAAGCGTAAGCTGCTGGTGAATGGCGTTGAAGGAACGGAGTGGAGGTTCTGACCATAGGCCGGTAGTTTCAGCCAGC
>OGSM01000251.1_pt1 | contig 19985 bp, 19 predicted proteins | sample 1573871 | NCBI WGS metagenome assembly OGSM01 (sample SAMN03295848, study PRJEB24534) | human gut metagenome | isolation source: fecal sample 1 from infant 7 | host: Homo sapiens | place: USA: Pittsburgh, PA | collected 2014-07
AAGAAGCCATTCTGCGTGCAGCTAAAGCAGCGGGAGTCGATGACGCAGATTACTGTGCCACCGTCGCAGAAGTCGTTAGTAGCCAGATGAATGAGCGCAGCAAGGTCGATATCAACGAGATCCAGACAGCGGTAGAAAACCAGTTAATGTCTGGCCCGTACAAACAACTCGCCCGTGCGTACATCGAATATCGCCACGACCGTGATATCCAGCGTGAAAAACGTGGCCGCCTGAACCAGGAAATTCGTGGTCTGGTTGAGCAAACCAACTCTGCTCTGCTGAATGAAAATGCCAACAAAGACAGCAAAGTGATCCCAACCCAGCGCGACCTGCTGGCCGGTATCGTTGCCAAACACTATGCGCGTCAGCACCTGCTGCCGCGTGATGTCGTCCAGGCGCACGAGCGTGGTGATATTCACTATCACGATCTCGACTACTCTCCGTTCTTCCCAATGTTTAACTGCATGCTGATCGACCTGAAAGGCATGCTGACGCAGGGCTTTAAGATGGGTAACGCGGAGATTGAACCGCCAAAATCCATCTCTACCGCGACCGCCGTCACCGCGCAAATTATCGCGCAGGTCGCCAGCCATATTTATGGCGGCACCACCATTAACCGTATTGATGAAGTTCTCGCGCCGTTCGTTACCGAGAGCTTTAATAAACATCGTAAAACCGCTGAAGAGTGGCAGATCCCGGACGCCGACGGTTATGCCCATTCCCGTACCGAGAAAGAGTGCTACGACGCATTCCAGTCTCTCGAGTATGAAGTGAACACCCTGCATACCGCCAACGGTCAGACGCCGTTCGTGACCTTTGGTTTTGGCCTGGGAACCAGCTGGGAATCGCGTTTGATCCAGCAGTCCATTCTGCGTAACCGTATTGCCGGCCTGGGTAAAAATCGTAAAACCGCAGTGTTCCCGAAACTGGTGTTCGCGATTCGTGACGGTCTGAACCACAAGTTTGGCGATCCGAACTACGACATCAAACAGCTGGCACTGGAGTGCGCGAGCAAGCGTATGTATCCGGACATCCTGAACTACGATCAGGTGGTCAAAGTGACCGGCTCGTTCAAAACGCCAATGGGCTGTCGCAGCTTCCTCGGCGTGTGGGAAAACGAGAACGGCGAACAGATTCACGACGGACGTAACAACCTCGGCGTTATCAGCCTCAACCTGCCACGTATCGCGCTGGAAGCGCATGGCGATGAAGCCACCTTCTGGAAACTGCTCGACGATCGTCTGGTACTGGCGCGTAAAGCGCTGATGACCCGCATTGCGCGCCTGGAAGGCGTGAAGGCCCGCGTGGCGCCAATTCTGTATATGGAAGGGGCCTGCGGCGTGCGTCTGAAAGCGGACGATGACGTGTCAGAAATCTTTAAAAATGGTCGTGCATCCATCTCTCTGGGCTACATCGGTATTCACGAAACCATCAATGCGCTGTTTGGCGACAAGCATGTGTATGACAGCGAGCAGCTGCGCGCCAAAGGTATCGCCATTGTGGAACGCCTGCGTCAGGCGGTCGATCAGTGGAAAGACGAGACTGGCTACGGCTTTAGCCTGTACAGCACGCCAAGTGAAAACCTGTGCGACCGTTTCTGCCGTCTGGATACCGCCGAATTTGGCGTGGTCCCAGGCGTGACCGACAAAGGCTACTACACCAACAGCTTCCACCTCGACGTGGAGAAGAAGGTTAACCCGTACGACAAGATCGATTTCGAAGCGCCGTACCCGCCGCTGGCAAGCGGGGGCTTCATTTGCTACGGCGAATACCCGAATATTCAGCACAACCTGAAAGCGCTGGAAGACGTCTGGGATTATAGCTATCAGCACGTGCCGTATTACGGGACCAACACGCCAATCGATGAATGCTACGAGTGCGGCTTTACCGGTGAGTTTGAGTGCACCAGCAAAGGCTTTACCTGCCCGAAATGTGGTAACCACGACGCCGCGCGCGTATCGGTCACCCGCCGCGTCTGCGGTTACTTAGGCAGCCCGGACGCACGTCCGTTTAACGCCGGCAAACAGGAAGAAGTGAAGCGCCGCGTTAAGCATTTAGGGAACGGGCAGATCGGTTAATTTAGACGATTTTATTGCCCGGCGATGCGACGCTTTTCGGGCCATTATTTCCGCAACGCAATTCACGTCATAGCAAGGCAGCAAATGAGTAAGTCCCGGGGAGCTTACATAAGTAAGTGACTCGGGCGCACGAACGCAGCTATGGCGCGAATTGATAAACGGATGAGAAGCGAAAATGAATTACCATCAGTATTACCCTGTCGACATCGTTAATGGTCCCGGCACTCGCTGTACCCTGTTTGTTTCAGGATGCGTGCATGAATGCCCCGGTTGCTATAACAAAAGCACCTGGCGGCTGAACTCCGGCCAGCCGTTTAGCAAAGAGATGGAAGACAAGATCATTGCCGATCTGAACGACACGCGTATTCACCGTCAGGGGATCTCGCTCTCCGGCGGCGATCCGCTGCATCCACAAAACGTGCCGGATATTCTGCAACTGGTGCAGCGCATTCGCGCTGAGTGTCCGGGAAAAGACATCTGGGTGTGGACAGGCTACAAGCTCGATGAACTCGATGCCGCGCAAATGCAGGTGGTGGATCTCATCAACGTGTTGGTCGATGGCAAATACGTGCAGGATCTCAAAGACCCGGCACTGATCTGGCGCGGAAGCAGCAACCAGGTTGTACATCATTTGCGGTAACGCGGTTCATCAGAGATGTTAACTATTTTTATTCCGATGATATATTATAAATTTAGCCACACACCAGATAAAAATACAATTTATAAACGCCGAGCCAAAAATAACTATTTCACTGATGCGATTATCCCAACTCTCACCACCTATGTCACCGAGGTATTCATTGTATTTTTCAAGTAAATCACCGAATGGAAGACAAAAATACAACAAAAACATAAATGCAGCCCAACTCAACATTGGAGCAATCCAGAAAATAACAAAATGATATGCTTTCATTAATATACCTGTATAGTTCCATATGCAGTTAATGATGATGTCACCTTCATTACTGCATTATGTTCGCTTAAGAGAGCATCTCTTAAGAGCATGTAGTGTGATTTACCAGGAAGAGTAATACATCCATTACTTACTCCCTCAAATCCTGCAGGATGTAACCTGAATTGTCCACGTGAAACTGATTCGAAAAATGTGATGTCATCGACCTGCCCATCTTCACGAAAAAGAGCAAACCAGACATCACGATCTGAACCGCTTATTTGTGAAGAAAAATAGTCATAAACCATTGTTCTTATTCCACCAAGAGGACGGCTTACGATATAATATTTCCCAGGCGGTAATGGCCCGATATTTTTTACATTTGTCGAATCTGGGTTATTACGATGTAGCCCCGAGTTTCCTGAATAAGCGGGGAAAAAACCCACGCCCGGACAACTTAGCGTTGAAAGGCTACCACCGTTTAAATAGAACGTACATCTGATCATCTATCATTCCATGAATCAGAAAAAATAACATTCCCGTCACAATGCTTCCACGTTATTTTCTCATAACGTAAAGAGACAGCTTCAATATGATTGTGTTTTTCCATAGCTGGATTTTTACAGTCATGCATCACAGGGCAAACAGAAACAACTTTTACACTCTGAAGGAACATATTAAAATATTCAACCTCCTGGCCTGCATCATTAATTTTATACCATTTAAATTCTGCTGATTTCAGCGTCTGGCCTGTTGCTACTGCTTTATAAAGGTATGGACTTGAATAATCGAACTCTTTTTCAAAGGTTATAGCAGAATGAATTCTTGTTCCGGTTATCTTTCCCGTGTTGTTGTCTGTTGGAAGGAAAAGACCATGACCAAAACCTATAACTTCGATACTCCCCTCACGATTATGAACATCAACACTACCTTTTAAATCAGCACCACCATCATCTTTTAGCCAAAGGTAAGCAGGAATAGCCATAACTAATAAATCTCCATTTTATATAATCCATATAAATAACTCTGTTAATAATATAGTGATGTTATCAGATTATTTTTTATTATTGGAGGGGTATTACTCTTCTGGTATCGCATTCAGGCTATCTTATCCCGCCAAACCCCTTATAGTGCGAAGGCTCACCCAACGGCGAAAGTGGAATCAGTTCGAAAACAGGCTTTCCATACAATATTTTTCCATATCCAAACTGAACTCTTTTAACGCTCGAGGATCAAAAACCAGCTCATAGCTCAACCAGACGGACGTTAAGCGTGACCATTATGCCTCCAGAGAAAAAAGACGTGTAATGCATTACAGTGGCATTACTTTCATTTCTGAAAAACGCCTCTCAAAAACGGCTCACACACTCCATTGCAACCGTTTTGAACTCGCTGAAATTGCGGCATGCGCAGAGTCGCGTCATCGCCCGCTCGCGCAGGAAGGTGACGAAAATATCGTAGATCGCCATCGCTTCTTCGTATTCGCTTTTGCTGATGGCGAGCAGGAAGATCACATGCGCCGTTTCATCCCCCCAGGCGATACCCCGCGGGGCGAGGATGGTGTAGACCACCGTTTTCTTTGCCAGCAGACCGAGGGCGTGCGGCAGGGCAATGCTGTCACCCAGCATGGTGCTGACGATGGCCTCACGTTCAACCACCGAATCAAGAAACTCCGCATCGACAAAGCCTTCATCCTGCAACTGGCGACATAAAACGTTGAACAACGTTTGTTGATCCATTGGCTCGTCGATCACACGAAAATGGGCGGCATCGAAGAATTTGTTCAACATCCACGGACGGGTTCTGTCGACCAGCACCAGTTTGCCAATTTGCTCCAGTTGATAATCGGTAGGGAACGGTGCAATCATCACCACAGGCTTATCTTTTTCACCAATCCGCGCGGTAGAGATTACGAAATCTTCGCTGATGCTTTCCCGCTGTTCGTAGTCGCGTAGCGTCACAGTATCGACGATTTCTATCTGCGGATACTTACGCGCCAGCACCGCTTCAATCATCCGCGCCATCGCATTTCCAGCATCGCATACCAGCAGAACTTTCGGCTGCCTCTGGTAACCGATGTTGTAACTACGCTCCAGCCCGACGCCAATATGCAGCACAAGGAAGCCAATCTCATTTTCACTGATGGTGTACGGCGTATATTTTCCCCATCCCGAGACGGCGGCCAGCGTCATGTCCCACGCCATCGGGTAGTGCTGTTTAATATTTTCCAGTAGCGGATTGGGGATCATTATCTGGTAACGCACCCGGGTGATCATCGTCTTAATATGCGTCAGCAGATCAGCATGTAACTGTTTGTCATTCAACAGGTTGTAGTTGTACTGGCTGTTGATAAACCGCAGGATGTAATTGACCAGCGCTTCGTCATCATCCGCATTGATGGCGCTGGGGGCGATCTCTTGTACCTGGCGGGCGGCGATATGCACCTGCAGCCAGTTCTCTTCGGAAACGGTAAGCGGTTTATCCGCCAGTCGGTGCAATACCGCTGCGATTTCCCGCGTGGCCAGGCACACCGATTGCTCGGCTTCTTCTGCGGCAAACTCCGGGAGGGGATACCCTTCGCTAATCCGCCGTACCGCCACCGCGCAGTACAACCGCAAAAACAGCTCACCCTCATCGGTCAGGCGAATGTGAAAACGGGCAAAAATATCCTGCAAAACGGGTTGTAGCTGTTCAGGGATCCCGGCATTTAGTGCCTCTTGCGTCACTAGCGGGTGCTGTGGATCCTGCTGCGCCAGCGTCCATAGCAGATCGGTCAAACAGGCGCGGATCGCCATCTCGCTGCCAAACAGCTTCATACCGTGACGGGGGCGCGTTTCCAACGTCAGATGATAACGTTGCAGATGCTCGCGCACCTCAGCCATATCGTTTTGCAGCGTAGCGCGGCTGATAAACCATTCATCAGCCAAATCCTCCAGCTTCAGCGAAAAGGCCGACGTCAGAAAACGAACCACCAGCCAGTGCACCCGCTCCTGGCTGGTGCGCGGGATGCGCAGCAACGCGTCTGGTCGCTGCGTTTGCAGGGCATGAAAACGTGCCGGGTCGTCAATTTTGAGTTGATAACCGTTACCCCGGCTGAGGACAAACTGCGCGCCGTACTGGGTGAGCAGCGCGTTTAGCGCAGTGATATCCGCCCGTACGGTGCGTGTGGAAACCGACAACCGCTGCGCCAGCTCGTCCTGTGGAAGCGCTTCGTTTTGCAGCATGCCAAACAGCTGCGCTAAACGTTGGTTGGGGAATCGCACGTCAGTTTCCTCATCAGTCAGTTAGCCTACGCAGGCCCGGGTCATCGCCATCAGCTGGCGCACGTCGTCCGGTCGGGTGTTACCACTCACCTTATCAATAATCGAACTATAGATGTGAGGAATGATTTTGCTCACTCCGGCATCCAGGGCGATCTGCAAAATTTCAGTGAAATTATCCAGATCGATACCGCCGGTGGGCTCCAGCCAGAAGTCATGACGGGCGCAAGCCTGGGCGACTGCAATGTATTCCTCACGGCACTTCAGGCCACCCATTGGGAAGTATTTAATCGAGCTCCCCCCCATGTCTTTGAGCAACGCAATCGCGGTTTCTACCGGCACAATGCCGTCTGGCGTCTGGCTGCTCAGCGGACCGGTGGAGATTTTCACCCTGCCCGGAGTGCCGGTTGGCGAGACCAGACCGTTGACCACCGTCTCCTGCTGACCCAGCAGCGCGCGACTGGTCGCCACGCCGGTAAAGACCTGATTAACATGCTGTGGCTGCACCTGACGGGAGATTTCACTGACCATCGCCGACTGGTTTGGATCGCCCGCCCCCAGCCCCACGGAGAGGGCATTGTCGATAAGCGCTGCGTATTCACGCATATCCGCGACCGCGCTTGCGACATCCGGGTAATTTTTTGACAACACACCGACCAGCACGTGTCCTTCCGCCGCCGCGTAAATATCCCGGGCATTTTCTTTGGAGCCCGCCAGCACGTTCAGGCAGACGCGGTCGCGATAAAAGTTAGGGGTCAGTTTCATGCTTTTTTCTCCTGCGAAATCACTTCACCAATTCGACGGGCCACAATCTCCAGTTGCGCGCGATCCACGCTGCGCACATCGGCTTCGATAATGCCTTCGTTAGCTTTGTAACCACGGAAGTAAATCGCGTACTCTCCCTGCTTGAGCGCGTCGACCAGTTCACCTGTGGCGATGCCGGTTGCCGCTTCGTCAAACTTAATTTCCGTGCGCGCGATGTCGCGCCCTGCGCTGTCCCACACCACGCGGGCGCTTACGCCGTGAAGCTGGTTTAACGCATTAATGAACGGCGTCATTTTCTCGACCATCTCCGCGCCGCTCTCTTTCTGCGCGTTCAGATACAGTTCGATGGCGCAGGTCAGGCCAAGAATCCCCTCTTTACCCACCTTCATCGCCCGGCCAATCCCCGCGGTCTGGCGCTTCACCCACTCAACGTATTGGGTTTTGCCAATCACCAGGCCGCTGGTTGGCCCTTCAATCGCTTTCGCACCGCTATAAATCACCAGATCCGCACCAACCCGGTAGTAGCACTGCAAATCCTCTTCCGCCGCCGCATCCACGATTAGCGGCAGATTATGCGTACGCGCCACCACCGCAGCCTGTTCCACGCTGAGCATACTTTTCTGGACGCAGTGGTGAGATTTGATATACAGAATGGCCGCCGTGCGTGGCGTAATGGCCGCCGCCAGCTGAGTGGCGGAACATTCGTTGGCATAACCCGCTTCCACGAGCTTGCCGCCGCCGAGCGCCACCATGGTGCCAACCGGAGCGCCAAAGTTGACGTTGTGGCCTCTGGGCAGCACGATTTCGTTGTTCTCGATCGGCGCGACGTGCAGGTTCTCCAGCAGCCAGTTGCTGTCCTTAACCAGCACTCCAGCCACTGACAGGGCGATTCCGGCCGAAGCGCAGGAGACGACGGTTGCCCCTTCCACCTCCAGCAATTTCGCAATGTAGTCACCGGTCTTATTGACCAGGTCTTTCATCTCAAAATATTGATTCATCCCCGCCATTGCGGCCTCAACCACTTCTGGTCGTGGCGTAGAAACGCCGAGCGCCGTCATGCGGCCTGAGGTGTTAATCACCTGTTTTAAATTGTATTTCTCAAAAATCGAAGGCATGTTCCGCGCTCCCTTGTTCGGTCATATAGCCCTTGCCCGCACGTATTGCGGCAAGCGGCACCAGCAGTTGTTCAGCCTGCAGGCTGTCGTTTTCTGCATCTACCAGCACGGTTGGCTGGCGCTTAAGCGTAAAGAGGGTTAAATCGGCATCCAGACCAACCTGCAGCCGCCCTTTCTGTTTCAGGCGCAGACCATCGGCGGCATTGGCAGTAACGCACTCAATGACCTGCGGGAGCGACATCCCAATGGCGAGAAATTTCGACATCACATTCGCCAGGGAATACACCGGGCCGCTGATACGGTTGCGACAATAAATATCGGAGCTGATGGTGTGCGGCAAAATGCCCAGACCGATAGCGCGTTTTGCCACCGCAAAGCTCAGGCTGGCGGTGCCATGCCCAACGTCCAGACGCACACCGCGTGAAATCGCCCGCGTCACTGACGCCCGCAGCTCGCCTTGCGGCGTCAGAATGCGGTTCGGCTTACCGTTGTAGCAGTGGGTAATGATGTCGCCCGCGGTCAGGCGTTCGGCGATCTCATCCAGATCCGGCGGATTGTTGCCGATGTGCGCCATCAGCGGCAGGTCACCGTTCTGCGCTTGCATCGCTTTGGCGCGCTCCAGCGGCGTAATGCCGTTTTCACCGACCACGCTGCTGCTCATGCGCGCCTTCAGGCCGACGATAAAATCAGGATGGCGCTTCACCGCCTGTCGCACCGCATCGGCGTCAATGTTGGCCATATTAGCCAGCTCGTTCTGGGCGATAAGCCCAACGCGGGAGATATTCAGCAGCGCATACACTTCGGTGGTCGCTTCCCGGGTCAGGGTATAAAAATCATCGATATCATCCGCCCCGGTACTACCCGCATCCACCACCGTGGTAACGCCGGTAGCTATACCGACGCTGTCCGGCTGGTCGTGATAAATCGGGGATTTCGGATAGCAGTGAACGTGGGAATCAATCCAACCTGCGCTGACGTAGTACTCGCCGCCAAGTTCGATGGTTTTCAGCGCCGGGCCATCAACGTCGCCCAACGCCGCAATTTTGCCGTCTTTGAGCGCAATATCGCTCACCGTATCGTCAACGAGGCGCGCACGGCGCAGGAGTAAATCAAACATCGCTCTCTCCTTTGCCGGATGGCGGCGCAACCGCCTCATCCGGCCTACAAATCAACAGTTAGCTAATGGCAATCGGGAAGATGGACCCGAGGATCATCGCCCCAAGGATCGCCCCGCCGGTGATCGGTTTCTGCCACAGGTAAAACAGCAGCGCGCCCGCCAGTGAACCGATGCCGATAGGGATAGACGCCGTCATCGCGCTGAGGATAATCAATGGTCCGAGGAAGCGGCCGGAGGCGTTACCGGCCCCCATCATGACATCCGCACCGTAGGTCGAGTCGCTCTGATTGATGGTGAACTTACGCGCCAGAATAATGATGTAGCCAATCGCCAGACCAATCACCAGACCGGTGACCAGCGACGCTGCGAAGTTGGCAACCGGGAAGATAATACCTGCGCCCAACAGCAGCGCCGGAACACCTAACCCGACCCCGGTCTGAATCGCCCCGCCAATATCCAGAATCCCCACCAGCGAACCTTCAATGATGCGGGCAAACAGGAAGCTTGCACCAAATGCCGCCACCGCCCCGTAGGAGCCGGTGTCCATTCCCGCCTTCAGCATCGCCACAAAAGCGACTTCGTTAAATGCGCCAATACCGTACAGGTAGTACATGTGCGTTCCGGCAAATACGCCAGAGGAGAGCAGGCCAACGAAGATCGGGAACGACCAGTCAGCGAACCAAAAACCTTTATTCTGTTCCATGATGGCCTCCGTTATTTGCCGCTGAGCGAGTTGTGGATCAGTTCGAGCCAGTTAGGCACGGTCAGATGGAAGGATTCGATCATCTTCATGTCGAAGCCGCGGAAGAAGCCGCTCAGGACAAACAGCGCGACGATAGCCACCATCATCACTTTAGTGACGTGGTTCCAGCCGCTCTCTTCCACGCCTTTACCGATCAGAATGCCAAGGACCAGACCCGGAACGGCGTTGCCCATAATCAGCTGCGCCGCGCCGCCAAAGACGGTGGCCCAGAAGCCTGATTTTTTACCGGCATCGATCGCCGCCAGCCAGAAGATCACTGGCATCACGGTGTTAACCAGCAGGTTAGCCGCAGGCACCAGCACCTTGACGGCGGTCACCTGCAACGCTTCCGGTACGGATGACGCTGTGAGGTTCAGGAAGGTCACGACGATCATCCCGATAACACCGCAGGCAATCGCCATGCGCTTGGGATCGTGCAGCGTTTCACCGACGTTGCGGTTTTTAACCATCAGCGCAGCAGCGCCCCAGTTGGGGATGATGCGATGGTCGACGTCCTGAGTGAACGCTCCCGCCGCAACGGAGGAAGCCCAGGCGTTAAAGAAGAAGCCCAGGCCGAACGAGAAGTGAGAAGCCGGATCCCCTTCGCAGGAATTCAGTTCTCCCAGAGTACGAAACGCGCCCATCCCTTGAGTGGTAGGCGCATGAAACATGCGTGCAGCCCCAGCGCCGACACCGACGCCAACCAGGCCGCCGATGATGAGCGATTTTATTAATATTATCAGGAACATAATTATGCCTTTTAATAAAGAATCAGCGTTGCGTAACGAAATCCACCTTGTCGAGATTGATGGCAGTCACGTTGACGGTCACGTCCAGCTCCACGCTGAAGGTGCGTCTTTCCCGGCGCAAAAAGAGGAATAAAAATGCCTCTTTGCGCACCGATTCACGCGCTTGAACAACCTGCACATCCTGTGGCTCAATACGCAGTAAGATATGCGGCGACGCTTTCATCACCGCAGCCTGAACGTGGTTCAGGGCATCGGCAAAGGCGCGCGCTTTGGCCTCGCCCTTGCCAGTGACTCTCACCGTGGTGGTGAATTGTTCTTTCATGCTTAAGCGCCGTGTTTCTTTTGCCACGCCTGTACCAGGCGCTCACCGAGTTCTTCTTTGTCCATAAAACCGAACCCCAGCACGTTGCAACCTTCGTTGATGGCAGTGACCCCTTCATCAACCGAGCGCATGCCGTATTTCGCCTTGTAGCCGTATTTGGTCTGCGCGGTAATCGCACCCGCGCCGCCACTGCCGCAAAACGAGATACCAAAGGTGGCGTTTTCCGCTTTCATCACGTCACCCAGCTTCATATCTGCCGCAACGCCCGGCACCACAACCGCACGGCCGCCCGCTTTCTCAACGCCTGCCGCCACTTTCTGGCCTTTACCCAGACGATCGCCAATCACTACGGTAATCTGTTCCATCTTTTGCTCCTTAAAGGTTGTCTTTCGCGACTTCGAAGTGCACCGACAGCAGCCAGGCCTCTTCCTCAGGAAGATTGCCAAACTCAGCGACCACGTCACGGGCAAGCGCCATTGATTCGGCAGAAATTTCATCAAACAAGCTGGCATCGACTTCTGGTAAGGGTTCACCCGTTACCGAGCGGTGCGCCATGGCGCGAACATGCGACGTCAGCATCTGTTCCTGTACAGCGTTGGGAATAATGTGGCGTTCACGCAGCAAGGCATACACCTGCGCCAGCATGCGGTCGGCCAGTTCCACCGATTCCCCCATGTCATTCATTACAGCTCCGTTATTCACTCGTCTTACCCCACTAGTGGCTCTGAGGTTAACTTAGCGGTGGGGGTTAAAAGTTTGTAGCGAGTTGTTTTCCACTTCGAAGTGGAAAGGGGCGCAGCGATAGTGATCTGTGCCGCAAAAAGGGCCGGGACCACGATTAATCACTGGAAGAATGTGATTGAGATCGCAAGAGTGAGCAGCAAAATGGAAGGAAATGCGAACAATGAATGGACGATAAAAATGAAAAAATGTGATGGGGATAGCGTTTACTTATGGGAGCAGGGGCGCAGCGTCTTATCCGGCCTACGGTTATGCAGGCCGGATAGAGTAGATTAGCGGAACTTCTTGTGGTTTTCGTTGCGCGTTTTTTTCAGGTCTTCCGCAACGGCTTTCGCCTCTTTGACTTTACCTTCGTTCGCCAGTTTAAGCGCGCCGTCAATCTGACCGATCAGCGTGTCAAAGCCGTGGCGGAAATCTTTCATCTCCGCACTGTCCGGGGATTTGCTCTCCAGCTTCGGCGGCGTTCCCTTTTGAGCATCCAGCGCGGCTGCACGCATTTTGGTCAACGCGTCTTTCAGTTCAGTCGCATTGTCCGTTTTTTCGACGATCTTCAGGTTGTCGTTGAGGATCCCCATGTCATCTTCGAGATCGGCTGCAAACGCAGAAGAACCAAGAACCAGCGTTGAAGCCGCGACGATCGCTAACAGGTGTTTACGCATTGCTCACTTCCTTTTTTATTATTAAAAAAATTAACGCCTTAACGAGTATCATTGCCCGGCGATTTTCATCTCCGGTAACAATACCGAACCACACTGAATATTACTGCGCGTTTCAATATCGTTGCCTACGGTCACAATATTGCGCCACATCTCTTTTAAGTTCCCGGCGATGGTAATTTCACTCACCGGATACTGAATTTCGCCGTTTTCGACCCAAAAACCCGCCGCGCCGCGCGAGTAATCGCCGGTAATGCCGCTTACGCCCTGCCCCATCAGCTCGGTAACCACAAGACCTGTGCCCATCTCTTTGAGCAACTGCTCGAAGCTTAGACCCTGTCCCGGAATTCGCCAGTTGTGGATCCCGCCCGCATGACCGGTGCTCTTCAGTCCCAGCTTACGTGCGGAATAGTTGGTCAGCAGCCATTGAGTCAGCACACCGTCTTTAATAATGTCACGGCGTTCGGTCCGTACGCCTTCGCTGTCGAACGGCGACGACGCCAGCCCTTTCAGCAGGTGCGGATGTTCTTCAATAGTCAGCCATTCCGGCAGAATTTGTTTGCCCAGCGAGTCGAGCAGGAAGGTGGATTTACGGTACACCGAACCACCGGCAATCGCGCCGACCAGATGTCCGAACAGCCCAGTCGCCACTTCGTTGGCAAAAATCACCGGCGCTTTCATGGTGGAAAGTTTACGCGGAGAGAGGCGAGATAAGGTGCGGCGAGCACAGTCTGCCCCCACCCATTCCGGCGTTTGCAGATCGCCCATCGCCCGGCCAATGGTGTAGGCGTAATCACGCTCCATATCGCCATTTTCTTCCGCGATGACGCAGCTGGAAAGAGAATGACGCGTAGAGCAGTAGCCCTGCAGCATACCGTGACTGTTACCAAACACTTTGATGCCGTAGTGGCTATTAAAACTGCCGCCTTCGGTATTGGTGATACGCTTATCGGCCTGCAGCGCCGCCTGTTCAGCGCGGGCTGCCAGTTCGATAGCTTCGTCAGGGGAAACTTCCGCCGGGTGGAACAGATCCAAATCGGGCGCATCAAAGGCCAGCAGTTCTTTATCTGCCACGCCCGCGCACGGGTCCGGTGAGGTGTAACGTGCAATATCCAGCGCGGCCTGCACGGTACGTGCAATCGCCTGCGGGCTTAAATCGGTGGACGATGCGCTGCCCTTACGGTTTTGGTGATAAACCGTAATCCCCAGCGCGCCATCGCTATTGAATTCTACGTTCTCCACTTCACCATAACGGGTGCTGACGCTAATACCCGTGGTCTTGCTCACAGCGACTTCCGCGCCATCCGACTTACCTGACGCTAATTCCAGTGCCGTCGAGACCGCTTCTTCCAGAATCTTACGCTGCGCTTCAACTTGTGAGATTACTTTCATCGCAAATGCCATAATGTAGAGAGAGTTTCTCTGAAGTCTAACAGAGAACCGTTTTTCAGTGCGCATCTTAACTGGTAACATTAGCCTCTTTTTTTAAGGAGCCTGACATGACTAAGCAGCCCGAAGACTGGCTCGACGACGTTCCCGGTGATGACATCGAAGACGAAGACGATGAAATTATCTGGGTCAGTAAAAGTGAAATAAAACGTGACGCCGAGGAGTTAAAACACCTGGGTGTGGAACTGGTAAAACTGGGGAAAAACGCGCTGGATAAAATCCCGCTCGACGCGGATTTACGTGCCGCGATTGAGTTGGCCCAGCGTATTAAGATGGAAGGTCGCCGCCGCCAGCTGCAGCTGATTGGCAAAATGTTGCGCCAGCGCGATGTTGATCCTATCCGTCAGGCGCTGGACAAGCTGAAAAACCGTCACAACCAACAGGTTGTACTGTTTCACAAGCTTGAGCAACTGCGCGATCGCCTGATCGCCGAAGGTGATGATGCGGTAGCGGAAGTGCTGAACCTGTGGCCAAACGCCGATCGCCAGCAGCTTCGTTCTCTGGTTCGCAATGCGAAGAAAGAGCAAGAAGGCAACAAGCCGCCGAAATCAGCACGTCAGATTTTCCAGTATCTGCGTGAACTGGCGGAAAACGAAATCTAACCTCTTCGTCTGCAGAAAGTGCCGGATGATGTAAATACTTCATCCGGCCTGGATTCTGTGCTCTTACTGCTGGGGCTGCATTTCGCCCATAGCGTTCTCTGACTGACTCTCTTCATGCAGATACTGCTTATCTAAAATCTTCACGAACGGTGTATAAATCGCGGTGGCGATAACCAGATTCACGGCCTGTAAAACAATGCCTGAAATCCCGGTGGTGAGGAAACCAGAAATAAAGATCGGCGTTGTCCAGGGAATGGAGATACCAGAGGTGGGGGGAACCCAGCCGAATGCGATAACCACATAAGTAACCGTACACAGCACCATTGGGGTAATGATAAACGGGATAAGCATCAGCGGATTAAGCACGATTGGCAAACCAAAAATCACCGGCTCATTAATGTTAAAAATTGCCGCCGGTGCCGCCAGCCGTGAGAGCTGCTTTAATCGCGTACTTTTGGCAACCATAAAGATGCTAATCAACAGCGCTCCGGTAAAGCCCGTACCGCCGGCAATCAAATAGACATCCCTGAACTGCTGAGTAATGATGTTGGTCGCTACCAGCCCGGCCTGAGTTTGCGCCAGGTTCTGCGCACTGAGCGTTTGCCAGATAGGCCCCATTACGGATGTCATGATAGAGTCGCCATGGATCCCAAAGAACCAGAAGAAACTGATCATCATCTCAGCAATAAGTTGCGATAAGAGGGAATTCCCCAGATACAGCAACGGCTGTTGCAGCATGACGCTGATAAATTTCCCCGGCGTACCAAAAGGCGTGTTCTCAAACAGTACCTTGACGATAATCCAGAACAGTAGCACTAAGAAGATAGGTACCAGCGATTTAAACGACCTGGCAATCTCTGGCGGGACACTCGCAGGCATCTTGATGGTGAAAGCCCTGTTTTCCAGAAACTGAACCACCTTGATGGTGACCACAGTAACGATAATCCCTAAGAACATCGATTCAGAGCTAAAGTCGAGCAACGCGTAAGCATCGGCGACGATTTCTCCCGATCCTGTCGTAATATGACCAGGCGACATTAAGAAGAAGATCGCCACCGGTAAAATAGCGGAACTTTGGCTGAGATTAAGCTTTTCAACTAACTCCTTTGAGAAGGTGATAATCACCAGCAGCGTCATTAATCCGTAGCTGGCGTTAATCCCGTAATTGAGCTTATCCAGCACGCCGTCCCCTAACAGCGAACTCATAAACTCGTGATAGCCGTTAACAGGAAAGTTGGTTAACAATACGAAAAATGAACCGACAATCAAAAAGGGAATCAGGGCAATAAACGCATTTTTTAGTGCGGTCAGGTAGATGTTTGACGAGATTTTCTCGGCCAGTGGCAACATCTTTTGTTCGAGTAGAGAGGTTATGCTCATGCCCGCTTACCCTATAAGGTTTTTTGTCACGTAATAATTAACCTGCGGGAACTGCTTGATATAGATGGCAGGAACCTGAGTGTGGTGCGCATCGCCGTTAACAATCTCCTGATAAATATCTTTTTTCGTATCGTGGTTGATGATGACAATCACCTTTCCAGCTTTGATGATTTTATTCAGCCCGACGGTAATACCCTCGGTGAGGGTGACATCTCCGGAGAAGTATTTATGGCTGGCGACCTTAATTGTTACGTCATCCAGTTGAGTTTGTAGATAATCCTCATCAAACGGCACGCCCGGCTCGTTTAAGCCGATATGCCCGTTCATTCCCACGCCCAGAATTACATAGTCAAACTCTTCACCGTTGAGCGCGGTTTGGTAATGGGCAATATTTTGTGCCGTAGAGGCAAACGGATTGAAATGGACTAACCGCACCGGATAGGCACATTTGTGCACAAAGTCCTGATTAATCATGTTCAGGCAGCTGCCATCTGATTCGCTGGGCACGTTGACCCACTCATCCAGCGCAAAGAAGGTAAGGCGTTCGGCAAACGGTGTCGCTGCCAGTGCTTCGTAAATCCAGTGAGGCGTGCTACCGGAGGGGATCAGCACGCGAGAATGTGGTTTGAGCGCGGATAGCTCACTAACGACCTGTTCAGCCAGCGCGGCATTGGTATCAAACGTTCTACATTTCATCCGTTTCTTCTCGCTATTAAAGTGATTCAATCTTTTTGGCGAATAAAGGAAGATACTTTTTATTGGCCAGCAGCATCTCTTTGACTAACGCCACACCCGAAGTGTCGCTTGAGCATAATGGGTTGAAAATAAAGCCAGAAATAAGCGCTTGATAATCTCCGGTGGCGGCGGCTTTGACGATCTGCGCTTCATAGTCTTTCATCATGGAAACAATCCCTTTCGCAGGAGATGGGATCTCACCAGTACAAATTGGAATCGGACCATTACGGGTAAGCACACAGTTCACTTCAACTACCGCCTCTTCCGGTAAATTAGTGATAGCACCGCCGTTACGAACGTTGACGGTTTGAATGCTCTTATCGTCGAGGTAAATAGCGCGAATAACGTTCAGCGCGGCGGTGGAATAAAGCGCACCGCCGCGGGCTTCCAGCTCTTTAGGCTTATCCTGAAGCGTAACGTCGCTGTATTTTTTAAACAGTTCGGCTTCGATATTTTTGACGATCTCACCCCGTGATTGCTCGGCTGCTTCCTGCTCGGCCAGCATTTCAGTCGTCTTGAGGTAGTATTTTAAATAGGAAGAGGGGATCAGATTGGTGGCGGCCAGCAGCTCTTTATTAAACTGCTCATTGCTGATGTTTTTAAAGCTCAGTGCATCAACGTCGGCGGCGTTGATTATCTCGATGGCTTCGCGGGTACGGTCGACGCCGTTATGCAAAATTTTGGTAATAAAGTTCATATGGTTGGAGCCTTTGAACTCGACGTATAAATCCTCTACGTTGGCATTCAGCAGCCCGGCCACCTGATGGGTCATATTGACAGGACCATTGCACAGGCCGATGACCCGATTGTTGTGGCTGTATTTGAGTACCGCTTCTGTCACCATGGAAGCTGGATTGGTGAAGTTAATCAGCCAGGCGTTTGGACAAATCGCCTTCATTTCATTCGCTATTTCAATGATGACCGGAATGGTGCGCAGAGCTTTGAACATCCCGCCCGCACCGTTGGTTTCCTGGCCAATAAAACCGTATGACTTCGGCAGTTTTTCATCAACGATTCGGGCATCGATACCACCGACGCGCAGTTGAGTCACCACGAAGTCGGCACCCAGCAGCGCTGTTTTGCGGTCAAAAGTTTGGATAACATCAATTGGTAAATTTGCTTTGGCAAGCATTCTTTTGGTGAGATCGAAAATGATGTTCATTTTCTCTTTACCCATTTCAACGTCGACAAAAGCGATGTGAGAGATGGGAAGCTGGTGGTAGTTTTTAATTACACCTTCAATCAGTTCTGGCGTATAGCTGCTACCCGCACCTATCACCACGAGTTTTAGTTTTTTCATTAGTCTTCTACTTTTGAATTAAATTTCAACGACACTTTTCTGACATTGGATAAATGGAAAAGCATAATATCTACGATGGCTATCTGGATCGGATAGCTTATATTTTCGAAAGCAGTATCTTTAATAATGGCGTTTTTGTAGATCAAGACCGCATCGGCCTTAAGCGCCAGCGTAGAGTTTTCCCGGCTGGTAATCGCGGCCACCTTGATGCCGTTTTTTCTGGCATTAAAAATTATCTCTTCCAGCATTTCTGACTCACCGCTGTTGGAAACAATCAGCATACAATCGTTAGCGGTCAGAAAGCGGCTGCGGACATTACAGTTGGTGTAGTCTGTTTCATTGAGGATATTAAAGCCCAGCACCATCAGATTATAGCTAACATAGTTCGCCACGCTATCTGATGTACCGTATCCCCAGGTGATAATCGTATTGCAGTCGGACAAAAAATCACAAAAGACTTTGACTTTATTCTCAGACACTCTGGTTAAAGCATCCTGCATTTCTTGTATATATTCGCTAACAAACGCGTTATGGTGCTGCGAGTTTTGCGATCTGGACAATACGTCCCGAATGTTGACCTTAAACTCCTGGAAATTATTAAAGCCTAATTTCTTTACCAACTTAGAAATAGATGGCGCGGTAGTATAAACGCGATCTGCCAGTTCATGAATTTTCATTTTATAAACATCAGCAGGGTTCTCCTGACAGAATTTATAAACTCGCAGTTCATTATTGGTTAAATTTTTTCGCATGGAGCGCACCTTTTATTATGTGGCACTTGCGCCACATTGGCTCTCGAGGGGATATTAGCAAGGGAAAAGCGGAAATAGATTTTATGATTTAGAAATTAATTTCTGCGATCTGAGTTATAAATTTCCATATGGAGGCTTCCCATTCCGTTGAGAAGTATGGCGTAACCAGAAGGCCGGATGGCAACGGAGATCGTGCTCCTGAGAAAGTGCCGGATAACGGTGTAAACACCTTATCCGGCCCACAACGGTTCGTAGGCCCGGTAAGCGTAGCGCCACCGGGCATTTTTTTACTCTTCTTCTGCCTGGGCTTTCTTCGCCAGGCCATCCAGCAGTTTTTGATGGATGCCACCAAACCCGCCGTTACTCATCACCAGGATGTGATCGCCAGGCTGTGCAGTTTTCACCACCATATCTGCCAGCGCATCCACATCGCCGCTCCAGTGCGCAGGCTGAACGCAGGCTTCAGCGACTTCTGCTACCTGCCACGGAATATGCGGGGGTTGCAGCAGGAACACTTCGTCCGCACGCCCTAGCGACGGCGCCAGGTCATCTTTGCACAGGCCCATTTTCATGGTGTTCGAGCGTGGTTCCAGCACCGCGATGATGCGCGCCGTGCCCCCCACTTTACCGCGCAGCGCCGCAAGCGTTGCCAGAATGGCCGTTGGGTGATGGGCGAAATCGTCATACACCGTCACGCCATTGGCTTCGCCGCGCAGCTCAAGGCGACGACGGGCGTTGATGAACGAGCCCAGCGCATTGGCTGCATCCGCAGGCACGACGCCAACATGGCGCGCGGCAGCAATCGCCATCAGACCGTTGTGCATGTTGTGCTCGCCTACCAGGCCCCACTTCACCACGCCAACATTTTCACCGTCCAGCCACACTTCCCATTCGGATGCATCAGTGGTCAGCTTTTTCGCCTGCCAGTGACCTTGTTCACCAACCAGCTCTTGTTCGCTCCAGCAGCCCATCGCCATCGTCTGTTTCAGATTGATGTCGTTTTCCGGGTAGATAATGCGTCCCTGGCCCGGCACGATACGCACCAAGTGGTGGAACTGTTTCTGGATCGCTTTCAGATCGTCAAAGATATCCGCGTGATCGAACTCAAGGTTGTTGAGGATCAGCGTACGCGGGCAGTAATGTACGAATTTAGAACGCTTATCGAAGAAGGCACAATCGTACTCATCCGCTTCAATAACGAAGAAGTCGCTCTCACCCAGACGCGCGGAAACCTCAAAGTTACCCGGTACGCCGCCGATCACAAAGCCAGGCTTATAGCCGCAGGCTTCGAGGATCCAGGTCGCCATTCCGGCGGTGGTGGTTTTGCCGT
>OGSM01000252.1_pt1 | contig 19894 bp, 16 predicted proteins | sample 1573871 | NCBI WGS metagenome assembly OGSM01 (sample SAMN03295848, study PRJEB24534) | human gut metagenome | isolation source: fecal sample 1 from infant 7 | host: Homo sapiens | place: USA: Pittsburgh, PA | collected 2014-07
TTAGCGCCTTCCATCAGACGTTCGAAGTCATAGGTCACGGTCTTGGCGGCGATAGCGCCTTCCATGCCTTTAACGATCAGGTCTGCGGCTTCGAACCACTGCATGTGGCGCAGCATCATCTCTGCGGACAGGATGATGGAGCCCGGGTTCACTTTGTCCTGGCCGGCATACTTCGGCGCAGTACCGTGAGTCGCTTCGAACAGCGCGCACTCGTCGCCGATGTTGGCGCCCGGGGCGATACCGATACCGCCAACCTGCGCCGCCAGGGCGTCAGAGATATAGTCGCCGTTCAGGTTCATACAGGCGATAACGTCGTATTCCGCCGGACGCAGCAGGATCTGCTGCAGGAACGCATCGGCGATCACGTCTTTCACCACGATCTCTTTGCCGGTGTTCGGGTTCTTGATTTTCACCCACGGACCGCCGTCGATCAGCTCGCCGCCGAACTCTTCGCGAGCCAGCTGGTAGCCCCAGTCTTTGAACGCGCCTTCGGTGAACTTCATGATGTTGCCTTTGTGCACCAGAGTGACGGAGTCACGATCGTTGGTGATCGCGTATTCAATCGCGGCGCGCACCAGGCGTTTGGTGCCTTCTTCAGAGCACGGCTTGATGCCGATGCCGCAATGTTCCGGGAAGCGAATTTTCTTCACACCCATCTCATCGCGCAGGAATTTGATCACTTTGTCTGCTTCCGCAGAGTCGGCTTTCCACTCGATACCGGCATAGATATCTTCTGAGTTTTCACGGAAGATAACCATGTCGGTCAGTTCCGGGTGCTTAACCGGGCTCGGGGTGCCCTGGTAGTAACGTACCGGACGCAGGCAGACGTAGAGGTCCAGCTCCTGGCGCAGCGCCACGTTCAGAGAACGGATGCCGCCGCCGACTGGGGTGGTCAGAGGACCTTTGATAGCAACGCGGTAGTCACGAATCAGATCGAGAGTTTCAGCTGGCAGCCAGACGTCCTGGCCATAGACGTGGGTTGATTTCTCACCGGTGTAAACTTCCATCCAGGAAATTTTACGCTCGCCCTTATAGGCTTTCTCAACGGCGGCATCAACCACTTTCAGCATCGCTGGGGTAACGTCAACGCCGATACCGTCACCTTCAATGAACGGGATAATCGGATTGTGAGGGACGTTCAGTTTGCCGTTTTGCAGGGTGATTTTTTGACCTTCCGCCGGAACTACTACTTTGCTTTCCATTAACCTCTCCTTCGAGCGCTTCTGGTTCTGCTCTTCCCTCTTCACGCGAGCCTGGTGTTGGCTGAGTCGGCCAGCTTCGGCGTACCGGGTCTTCCCGCTAACCGGAGCTATCGCGTCCGTGTCGCCTTCCTGCCTGTAGTGCGAATCGGTTTGAGCAATTTTTTGTTAATAATTTGTAATGAGCATGTCAATACTACCTGAATGTTTGCGTCCATGAAAGGCATTCGTAATTAGGCTATAATGCGGCAATTGATAAAGCCTGAAAATACCATGCAGAAAACTTCATTTAGAAAACATCGCGTTGAGCGATTCAGCACACAACAAGTCACCAGACAACGTAAAGAACGCCAGCCAAAAACTGTGATCTTGTTCAATAAACCCTATGATGTGTTGCCGCAATTTACCGATGAAGCCGGGCGCAGCACGCTGAAAGATTTTATTCCGGTGGCGGGCGTTTACGCCGCAGGTCGGCTAGATCGCGACAGCGAAGGCCTGCTGGTGCTGACCAACGACGGCCCGCTGCAGGCGAAGCTGACCCAGCCGGGTAAGCGCACCGGCAAGATCTACTATGTTCAGGTGGAAGGCGAACCCACGCCCGAGGCGCTGACCGCCTTGCGCGACGGCGTCACCCTTAACGACGGCCCCACCCTGCCTGCCGGCGTAGAACTTGTCGAGGAGCCCGTCTGGCTGTGGCCGCGCAACCCGCCGATTCGTGAGCGCAAATCGATTCCCACCCGCTGGTTGAAAATCACGCTCTACGAGGGACGCAACCGCCAGGTACGCCGGATGACCGCCCACGTCGGCTTCCCCACCCTGCGGCTGATCCGCTACGCCATGGGCGGCTATACCCTCGACGGACTGGCCAACGGCGACTGGCGCAAAGCCGAATAACTGAAAAGGAAAAGCGATGTTTAAACCTCATGTCACCGTTGCCTGCGTGGTTCACGCCCAGGATAAATTTCTCATCGTCGAAGAAACCATTAACGGCAAAGCGCTGTGGAACCAGCCGGCGGGCCATCTCGAGGCCAATGAAACGCTGCTGCAGGCCGCCGAACGTGAACTGTGGGAAGAGACCGGCATTCGCGCCACGCCGCAGCACTTCATCCGCATGCATCAGTGGCTGGCTCCCGATAACACCCCGTTTCTGCGCTTCCTGTTCGCCATCGAACTTAGCGATCTGTGCGCCACTGAACCGCACGACAGCGATATCGATCGCTGCCTGTGGCTCAGTGCTGAGGAAATTCTTAACGCGCCGAACCTGCGCTCGCCGCTGGTTGCCGAAAGCATTCGCTGCTACCTGCAGGACCCGCGGCAGCCGCTGTCGCTGATTGGCGCATTTAACTGGCCGTTCACAGGGGGTGAATGAACGGTGAGCGCGTGCTAGAATACGCCGCCTCGAAGTTCAATGTAGCGAGTATTTCCATGTCAGAAAGCCAGAAAAAAGTGATCGTCGGCATGTCCGGCGGCGTCGACTCCTCGGTCTCCGCGTACCTGCTGCTGCAGCAAGGGTATAAGGTGGAAGGCCTGTTCATGAAGAACTGGGAGGAAGACGACGGCGAGGAATACTGCACCGCCGCCGCCGACCTTGCCGATGCGCAAGCGGTCTGCGATAAGCTGGGCATTGAACTGCACACCGTTAACTTTGCCGCCGAATATTGGGATAACGTCTTTGAGCTCTTCCTGGAAGAGTACAAAGCCGGCCGCACGCCGAACCCGGATATTCTGTGCAATAAAGAGATCAAATTTAAAGCCTTCCTCGAGTTTGCTGCCGAAGACCTCGGCGCCGACTACATCGCCACCGGGCACTATGTGCGCCGCGCCGATGTCGACGGTAAAAGCCAGCTGCTGCGCGGCCTCGACGGCAACAAAGATCAGAGCTACTTCCTCTACACCCTTAGCCACGAGCAGATTGCCCAGAGCCTGTTCCCGGTGGGTGAGCTGGAAAAACCGCAGGTGCGTAAGATCGCCGAAGAGCTGGATCTGATCACCGCGAAGAAAAAAGATTCCACCGGCATCTGCTTTATCGGCGAGCGTAAATTCCGCGATTTCCTTGGCCGCTATCTGCCGGCGCAGCCGGGCAAAATCCTCACCGTCGACGGCGAGGAGATCGGTACTCATCAGGGGCTGATGTACCACACCCTGGGCCAGCGTAAAGGGCTGGGTATCGGCGGCACCAAAGAGGGTAGCGAAGATCCATGGTACGTGGTCGATAAAGACGTTGAGAATAATATTCTTATCGTCGCCCAGGGCCATGACCACCCGCGCCTGATGTCCGTCGGTCTGATTGCCCAACAGCTGCACTGGGTAAACCGTGAACCGCTGCAGGGCACCCTGCGCTGCACGGTGAAAACCCGCTATCGCCAGACCGATATCCCCTGCACCGTTACCGCGCTGGATGAAGACCGTATCGAAGTCCGCTTCGATGAGCCGGTCGCGGCGGTGACCCCGGGCCAGTCCGCAGTGTTCTATTTAGGGGAAGTGTGCCTCGGCGGCGGAATTATTGAACAACGACTGCCTCTGCAGTCCTGAACGCGCGTTATTTCCGCCGGGACGAACCGCCCTGGCGGCTGACAAGGAGTATGTGTGGCGAAGAATTACTATGACATCACCCTGGCGCTGGCTGGCGTTTGCCAGGCGGCGCGACTGGTTCAGCAACTGGCGCATCAGGGACATTGCGACAGCGATGCCCTGCATGTGTCGCTGAACAGCATCATCGACCTCGATCCTGAGTCGACGCTGGCGGTGTTCGGTGGCAGTGAAGCCAATCTTCGCCTCGGTCTTGAAACGCTGCTAGGGGTGCTCAATACCAGCAGCCGTCAGGGCCTCAATGCTGAACTGACGCGCTATACCCTGAGCCTGATGGTGCTGGAGCGCAAGCTCGCCGCCAGTAAAGGGGCGATGGACACGCTCGGCAACCGCATCGCCCGCCTGCACCGTCAGCTGGAACACTTTGACCTGCAGTCCGAAACGCTGCTCAGCGCCATGGCGGGCATCTATGTCGATGTGATAAGCCCGCTGGGGCCGCGTATTCAGGTGACCGGCTCCCCTGCCGTGCTGCAAAGCCCGCAGGTGCAGGCGAAAGTTCGCTCAGCGCTGCTGGCGGGTATTCGCGCCGCGGTGCTCTGGCATCAGGTGGGCGGCGGACGTCTGCAGCTTATGTTTTCCCGTAATCGTCTGGTTAACCAGGCAAAGCAAATTCTTGCTCATTTAACCCCGGAGTTGTGATCTATGGAATTATCCTCACTGACCGCCGTTTCCCCTGTAGACGGCCGCTACGGCGATAAAGTCAGCGCGCTGCGCGGTATCTTCAGCGAATTCGGTTTGCTGAAATTCCGCGTTCAGGTGGAAGTACGTTGGCTGCAAAAACTGGCCGCCCACGCAGCGATCAAGGAAGTTCCTGCTTTTGCTGCCGACGCAAACGGTTTCCTTGATAAAATCGTCGCCGATTTCAGCGTTGAAGACGCGGAGCGCATCAAAACCATCGAGCGCACCACTAACCACGACGTGAAAGCGGTAGAGTATTTCCTGAAAGAAAAAGTCGCTGACATCGCCGAGCTGCACGCGGTATCAGAGTTTATTCACTTCGCCTGTACGTCTGAAGACATTAATAACCTCTCCCACGCGCTGATGCTGAAAACCGCCCGCGACGAAGTGGTTCTGCCTTACTGGCGCAAGCTGATTGACGCGGTAAAAGATCTGGCGACCCAGTACCGCGATGTGCCGCTGCTCTCCCGTACCCACGGCCAGCCGGCAACGCCGTCCACCATGGGTAAAGAGATGGCGAACGTCGCCTACCGTATGGAGCGGCAGTATCGTCAGCTGAACCAGGTGGAAATCCTCGGTAAAATCAACGGCGCGGTGGGTAACTACAACGCCCACATCGCCGCCTACCCGGAAGTCGACTGGCATCAGTTCAGCGAAGAGTTCGTTACCTCGCTGGGTATTCAGTGGAACCCGTACACCACGCAGATCGAGCCGCATGACTATATCGCTGAGCTGTTTGACTGCATCGCGCGCTTCAACACCATTCTGATCGACTTCGATCGCGACGTGTGGGGCTACATCGCGCTCAACCACTTCAAACAGAAGACCATCGCCGGGGAAATCGGCTCCTCCACCATGCCGCACAAGGTGAACCCGATTGACTTCGAAAACTCCGAAGGCAATCTCGGCCTGGCCAATGCGGTCATGCAGCACCTGGCCAGCAAACTGCCGGTTTCCCGCTGGCAGCGCGACCTGACCGACTCCACCGTTCTGCGTAACCTCGGCGTGGGCATCGGCTATGCGCTGATCGCCTATCAGTCCACCCTCAAAGGGATCAGCAAGCTGGAGCTGAACCAGGATCGCCTGCTGGACGAACTGGATCACAACTGGGAAGTACTGGCTGAGCCGATCCAGACCGTGATGCGTCGTTACGGTATCGAAAAACCTTACGAGAAGCTGAAAGAGCTGACCCGCGGCAAACGCGTGGACGCGGAAGGGATGAAGCAGTTTATTGACAGCCTCGCCCTGCCGGAAGAGGAAAAAGTGCGTCTCAAAGCGATGACCCCGGCCAACTATATCGGTCGGGCAACCACCATGGTTGACGAGCTGAAGTAATCGCCCTGCCCCTCTTTCCGCCGGAAAGAGGGGCGTTTTATCGCCGGAAAGCGATCAGATCCAAACGTCGTTCACCGCCGTCCGCTCGCCGCCCTCGTGGCCGGTATTCAACACCCCGCGCGGCTCAATCAGCATCAGCTTCGCTTCCGTCTCCGCCGAGGTCTTATGTTCCACCCCGCGCGGCACGACGATCATCTCCCCGGCCTTCACCAGCACATGCCCGTCGCGGAAGTCCACGCGCAATACCCCCTCCACCACCATCAATGTCTCATCGGTTTCCGGGTGGCTGTGCCAGATAAAGTCGCCGGCGATGCGCACGACCTTGAACTGATAGTCGTTCATTTCAGCCACCACTTTGGGCTGCCATTGTTCGCTGAACAGGGAAAATTTATGAGCAAGATTAACGAGTTGATACATGGGCTGTCTCCTTGTGATAAAGGCAGTCAGCATAGTTCGCCTCGCCGCGTTGACGCTTGAACGATTGTGCAACCTGCGCCGCCTTATCCGCGGATCGCCCGCAGCCAGCGCCCCGGAGAGAGGCCAAAGCGGCTGATAAACTGGCGCGTCATGTGGCTCTGGTCGGCAAAGCCCGCGTCGGCGGCAATATCCACCAGACGTTCCCCGGCGCGCATCCGCTGGCGGCAAAAATCGAGCCGACGCATCATGACGTAACGCCACGGGCTGGTGCCGTACAGCGTTCTGAAATCCCGGCTCAGGCTCCAGCGGTCCCGGCCGCTGACCTGCGACAGGGTGTCGAGGGTCATATCCTGCATAAAACAGGCATGAATATACTCCCGGGCCCTCTCCGCCGCCTGATAATCAAACGCCTGGCGACGGGAACGTTGGCCGCCGACAACGGCCAGGGTCTGCGCCAGGTCGTACAGGGCGTCCTCTTCCTCCAGCGGCTCGAAGGTATCCGTGACCGCTTTCAACAGCGGCTGCGCGGCGCGACGTAGCCGTGGATCCGCCGACAAGCCGTCGGGGATAAACGGTAGTGGCCTGCCGCCGAGTATCTTCTGGATCAGCGCCGGTTCGATATAAACCATGCGGTAGTGAAACCCCGCCTCGGTGCCCGCCTCGCCATCGTGTATTTCGTCCGGATGAAGCACCATCGTTCCGCCGGGCAGGCTGTGCTGGAGTCCGCCGCGATAGTGAAAGCTCTGCACGCCGGCGATCGTCTGGCCGATGGCGTAGGTATCATGCCGGTGCGGTTCGTAGCCGTGGCCGCCGAAGAAGGCTTCGATGCGTTCCGTCCGGCTGGGCGATTGCGCCAGCCTGACCCAGTCCGCGCTCTGCTGCTGAGACATAATGGATAACCTGCGACGTTCTTGAGGGGTGATTCCAGCACTATTACACAAAAAATTAACATCACCAACCCGCTCGCCGTTCGCATCCTGCCGCTGGGCGTTTACTGAAATTACGCATAGAATGAAGGAGTTCCATGCAGTATGCGCAAAGGGCGCCGCAGAATGCTGGCCAGCCCGGGGGCACCAGGGGCCCTTTTTATAAAAAGCTTTATTTAACAGCCGTTTATATTTTGCGTATATAATGAGCTTCAGACTACTATCGAAAATGCTAGGGAGAACAGCCATGCGCGTACTCGTGGTTGAGGATAATGCCCTGCTGCGTCACCACCTCAAAGTTCAGCTGCAGGAGCTGGGCCATCAGGTCGATGCGGCGGAAGATGCCAGGGAAGCGGACTACTATCTGGGCGAACATCTCCCGGATATCGCCATCGTCGATCTCGGCCTGCCGGATGAAGACGGTTTATCACTGATCCGCCGCTGGCGCAGCCATGACGTGTCGCTGCCGGTGCTGGTGCTGACCGCCCGCGAAGGATGGCAGGATAAAGTGGAAGTGCTGAGCGCCGGGGCGGATGATTACGTCACCAAGCCTTTCCATATTGAAGAGGTTGCCGCCCGCATGCAGGCGCTGCTGCGCCGTAACAGCGGTCTGGCCTCGCAGGTGATCTCCCTGCCGCCGTTCCAGGTCGACCTCTCCCGGCGCGAGCTGTCGGTGAATGACCAGCCGATCAAGCTGACCGCCTTTGAATATACCATTATGGAAACCCTGATCCGTAACCGCGGCAAAGTGGTCAGCAAAGATTCGCTGATGCTCCAGCTTTACCCGGATGCCGAACTGCGAGAAAGCCACACCATCGACGTGCTGATGGGTCGGCTGCGCAAGAAAATTCAGGCTGAATACCCACAGGACGTCATCACCACGGTGCGCGGCCAGGGCTATCTGTTCGAATTGCGCTGATGAAGGGACTGTTGCGGCATATCTTCCCGCTGTCATTACGGGTTCGCTTCCTGCTGGCGACCGCCGGGGTGGTGCTGGTCCTCTCCCTGGCCTACGGCATGGTGGCCCTGGTGGGCTATAGCGTTAGCTTCGATAAAACCACCTTTCGCCTGCTGCGCGGCGAGAGCAATCTCTTTTATATGCTGGCGAGATGGGAAAACGGCGCTATTGACGTCGACATCCCGGAAAACCTGAATATGGAAAGCCCGACGGTGACCCTTATCTACGATGAGCAGGGCAAACTGCTGTGGGCGCAGCGTGATGTTCCCTGGCTGGCGAAACGCATTCAACCGGAATGGCTGAAACGCAATGGCTTCCATGAGATTGAAGCCGATGTCGACAGCAGCAGTATGCTGTTGCGCAATAACCATGAGATTCAGGAACAGCTGGACGCTATCCGCGAACAGGGCGACGACTCTGAGATGACCCACTCGGTGGCGATCAACCTCTACCCGGCCACCAGCAAAATGCCTCAGCTCAGCATTGTGGTGGTCGACACCATTCCGGTGGAGCTCAAGCGCAGCTATATGGTGTGGAGCTGGTTTGTCTATGTGCTGGCCGCCAACCTGCTGCTGGTGATCCCCCTGCTGTGGGTCGCCGCCTGGTGGAGCCTGCGGCCCATTGAGTCGCTGGCCAAAGAGGTGCGCGAACTGGAGGAACATCACCGCGAAAAGCTCAATCCCAACACCACTCGCGAGCTGACCCGGCTGGTCAGCAACCTCAACCGCCTGGTTCGCAGCGAGCGCGAACGCTATGACAAATACCGCACTACCCTCACCGATCTCACTCACAGTCTGAAAACGCCGCTGGCGGTGATGCAGAGTACACTGCGCTCGCTGCGCGGCGAGAAGATCAGCGTCGACGAGGCGGAGCCGGTGATGCTGGAGCAGATAAGCCGCATCTCGCAGCAGATTGGTTATTACCTGCATCGCGCCAGCATGCGCAGCGGCGGCACCCTCTTGAGCCGGGAATTACACCCGATCGCCCCCCTGCTTGACAGCCTGACTTCCGCTCTCAACAAGGTCTATCAGCGCAAAGGGGTCAATATCTCGCTCGACATCTCGCCGGAGATCACTTTTGTCGGCGAGCAGAACGATTTTATGGAAGTGATGGGTAACGTTCTTGATAACGCCTGTAAGTATTGTCTGGAGTTCGTGGAAGTTTCCGTGCGCCAGACCACCGACAGCCATCTGCACATCCTGGTGGAAGACGATGGGCCGGGGATCCCGCAGAGCCAGCGCCGGGCCGTTTTCGACCGCGGCCAGCGGGCTGATACCCTGCGTCCCGGCCAGGGGGTAGGGCTCTCCGTTGCGCGTGAAATTGTCGAACAATATGATGGAGAGATCATCGCCGGGGAAAGCCTGCTCGGCGGCGCCTGCATGGAGGTGGTGTTTGGCCGCCAGCAGATGGAAGATAAACAGAGTTAATCGTTGAGATTTTTCACGGCGCCTGCATCGCCAGGGCGCCGCATCCGTTATAATCCCTGTCAGACACCTGCAGTGGAATATCAATATGGATTATCAATTAACGCTTAACTGGCCCGACTTTATCGAACGCTACTGGCAAAAACGGCCGGTGGTATTGAAGCGCGGCTTCGCCAATTTTATCGACCCCCTAAGCCCGGACGAACTGGCAGGACTGGCCATGGAGAGCGAGGTCGATAGCCGCCTTGTCAGCCATCAGGATGGAAAATGGCAGGTCAGTCACGGTCCTTTCGAAAGCTACGATCACCTGAGCGAAAACAACTGGTCCCTGCTGGTGCAGGCGGTTAACCACTGGCATGAACCGTCCGCAGCGCTGATGCATCCGTTCCGTGCCCTGCCGGACTGGCGTATCGACGACCTGATGATCTCCTTCTCGGTGCCGGGAGGCGGCGTCGGCCCGCATCTGGATCAGTATGATGTGTTTATCATTCAGGGCACCGGCCGTCGGCGCTGGCGCGTTGGGGAAAAGGTGCCGATGAAACAGCACTGCCCGCATCCGGACCTGCTGCAGGTTGACCCCTTCGAGGCGATCATCGATGAAGAGATGGAGCCGGGCGATATTCTCTATATTCCGCCGGGATTCCCGCATGAGGGTTATTCGCTGGAAAACTCGCTTAACTATTCGGTCGGCTATCGCGCGCCGAATGCCCGCGAGCTGTTTAGCGGCTTTGCCGACTATGTCCTCCAGCGCGAACTGGGCAGCCAGCGCTACGCCGATCCGGACGTGCCGTACCGCGACCATCCGGCGGATATTTTACCGACCGAACTCGACCGCCTGCGCGAGATGATGCTGGGTCTGATTAACCAACCGGAGCACTTTAAGCAGTGGTTCGGCGAGTTTATCACCCAGTCGCGTCATGAGCTCGACGTCGCGCCGCCAGAGCCGCCGTATCAGCCAGATGAGATTTACGATGCCCTGCAGCAGGGCGATACCCTGGAACGCCTGGGCGGCCTGCGGGTGCTGCGCATTGACGGCGAGGTATTCGTTAACGGCGAGAAGATCAACTCCCCGCACCGTCCGGCGCTGGACGCCTTAGCCACCCATCTGACGCTGCGCGCCGACCATTTTGGCGATGCGCTGGAAGATCCTTCTTTCCTCGCCATGCTGGCAGCGCTGGTCAACAGCGGTTACTGGTTCTTTGGCGACTGAGCCATCATCCTGCCCGGCGGCGCTGCGCTTGCCGGGCCTACGGGTTCCGCGCTCACCGGCTGGACCGTAGGCCGGATAAGGCGAAGCCGCCATCCGGCATCTTGTCCGACACGCGGCCTTACCGGGCCGCCTGAGAAGATTAATGCCCTTTGCGTGCCGCCGTCAGCTCGGCGATACGCACGATCACCTGCACCGCTTTCTCCATTCCTTCCAGGGTGACAAACTCATGTTTGCCGTGATAGTTGTAGCCACCGGTAAACAGGTTTGGGCACGGCAGTCCCATAAATGAGAGCTGCGCGCCGTCGGTGCCGCCGCGGATCGGTTTCATCTGCGGTTCAATATCGCAGTCCACCATCGCCTGGCGGGCAATATCGACCACGTGCGGATGGGCGATCACCTGCTCATGCATATTGTAATAACTGTCCTCGATCACCAGCTCAATATAACAGTCCGGGTGCAGTCCCTTGCCGACCTTTTTGGCGATCTCCATCATCTTGCGCTTGCGCGCCTCGAAGTGCTTACGGTCAAAATCGCGGATGATGTAATGCATCTCGGCCCGATCGACGCTGCCTTTCATGCTGGTGAGGTGATAAAAACCTTCATAGCCTTCAGTGGTCTCCGGCGCTTCATCGGCCGGTACTTCGGCATGAATGCGCGCGGCCAGCGACAGCGCGTTGACCATCACCCCTTTCGCGGTGCCGGGGTGCACGTTATTACCGACAATTTTTATCGTCACCGAGGCGGCGTTGAAGTTTTCAAACTCCAGTTCGCCGACCCCGCCGCCGTCGACGGTATAGGCCCAGCGGGCGTCAAAGGCTTCGACGTCGAAATGCTTCGCCCCTTTACCCACCTCTTCATCAGGGGTGAAGGCCACGCGGATATCGCCATGAGGAATATTTTTCGCCTGCAGGGTCGCCAGCGCGGTCATAATTTCGGCAATGCCGGCTTTGTCGTCCGCCCCGAGCAGCGTTTTCCCGTCGGTGGTGATCAGCGTCTGTCCCAAAAGCTGATGCAGAACCGGGAACATCACCGGGGAGAGCACCTCATCGCCGATACCCAGCGCGATATCGCCGCCGCGATAGTTTTCAACAATCTGCGGATTAACGTTTTTACCACTGAAATCCGGGGAGGTGTCGACGTGGGAGATAAAACCGATGGCCGGGATATCGCCCTCAACGTTAGCGGGCAAAGTTCCCATTACCGTCCCTTTTTCACTCAGCGTTACCTTGACCAGTCCCATTTCTTCCAGCTGCGCCTGCAACAGGCGTAACAGCTTCCACTGCCCTTCCGTGCTGGGGACCTGACGAACGCCAGGCTTTGACTGCGTGTCCAAAGAAACGTACTGCAAAAAACGCTCAAGCAATTTATCCATGTAGCCACCCTCTTCTTTTGTGACAACATTATTCATAAGCCAGAAAAGACAAATATTGCGTCAGGTCATTTTTAGCCCGTAAAGCGAAATTTAATAACGGAACCGACGTTATGGTGTAAAGGTAGACTATGCGGGCGTATCAAGGATTGGCGATTACCCTCGTTTGCCGTAGAATGCTGGCCCTTATTAAAAACGTGCAACCCCAAAGGTGGTTAATCACAAACCCCGCAGCGGCCGGAAATTTGCCGTTGCGTCTACATGGGACAGAGTCAAAAATTGAATATACAACCGCGTTCGCGTTCGCCGCTGGTGCATCTGGCGGGAATTCGCAAGAGCTTTGATGGTAAAACGGTCATCGACAACCTTAACCTGACCATCAACAATGGTGAGTTTCTCACTCTGCTTGGCCCCTCTGGCTGCGGTAAAACCACCGTTCTGCGCCTTATTGCCGGCCTGGAAAACGTCGACAGCGGACGGATCCATCTCGAAGATCACGATATCACTCATGTTCCGGCGGAAAACCGCCACGTCAATACCGTATTCCAAAGCTACGCCCTGTTTCCGCATATGACGGTGTTCGAGAACGTCGCCTTTGGCCTGCGGATGCAGAAAACACCGGCGGCGGAAATCACCCCACGGGTGATGGATGCCTTAAAGATGGTGCAGCTGGAGGCGTTTGCCCAGCGCAAACCGCACCAGCTCTCCGGCGGCCAGCAGCAGCGCGTGGCCATCGCCCGCGCGGTGGTCAACAAACCGCGTCTGCTGCTGCTCGATGAGTCTCTTTCGGCACTGGATTACAAGCTGCGCAAGCAGATGCAGAACGAACTGAAAGCGCTGCAGCGTAAGCTCGGGATCACCTTCGTCTTCGTCACCCACGATCAGGAAGAGGCTCTGACCATGTCCGATCGCATCGTGGTGATGCGTGATGGCAAAATCGAACAGGACGGCACCCCGCGAGAGATCTACGAAGAGCCGAAGAACCTGTTTGTCGCCAGCTTTATCGGCGAGATCAATATCTTTGACGCCACGGTAATTGAACGTCTCGACGAACAGCGCGTGCGCGCCCGCGTTGAAGGACGGGAATGCAACATCACCGTCAATTTTGCCGTGGAGGCCGGCCAGCGTCTGCATGTCCTGCTGCGCCCGGAAGATCTGCGCGTCGACGAGATCCACCATAACAGCGACGCCGACGGCCTGATCGGCTATGTCCGCGAGCGCAACTATAAAGGCATGACTCTGGAGTCGGTGGTGGAACTGGAGAACGGCAAAATGGTGATGGTCAGCGAGTTCTTTAACGAAGACGACCCGGATTTCGACCACTCTCTTGACCAGAAAATGTCTATCAATTGGGTGGAAAGCTGGGAGGTGGTGCTGGCCGATGAAGAACACCAGTAAATTCCAGAATGTGGTGATCGCCACTATCGTCGGTTGGCTGGTGCTGTTTGTCTTCCTGCCCAACCTGATGATCATCGCCACCAGCTTTTTGACCCGCGACGATGCCAACTTCGTCAAACTGGTCTTCACGCTGGATAACTATTCGCGGCTACTGGATCCGCTCTATTATGACGTTCTGCTGCATTCGCTAAACATGGCGCTGCTGGCGACCCTCGCCTGCCTGGCGCTTGGCTATCCGTTTGCGTGGTTCCTCGCCCGGCTGCCGCAGAAGGTACGGCCCCTGCTGCTGTTCCTGCTGATCGTCCCTTTTTGGACCAACTCGTTGATCCGCATCTACGGGCTGAAGATTTTCCTCAGCACTAAAGGTTACCTGAACGAGTTTCTGCTGTGGCTGGGGGTGATCGACACCCCGATACGCATTATGTTCACCCCCTCGGCGGTGACCATCGGCCTGGTGTACATCCTGCTGCCGTTTATGGTGATGCCGCTCTACTCCAGCATTGAGAAACTGGATCGCCCGCTGCTGGAAGCGGCGAAAGATCTCGGCGCCAGCAAGCTGCAGACCTTTATCCGCATTATCATCCCGCTGACCATGCCGGGGATCATCGCCGGCTGTCTGCTGGTGATGCTGCCGGCGATGGGGTTGTTCTACGTTTCCGACCTGATGGGCGGCGCCAAGAACCTGCTGATCGGCAACGTGATCAAAAGCCAGTTCCTCAATATCCGTGACTGGCCGTTCGGCGCGGCAACCAGCATTACCTTAACCCTGGTGATGGGCCTGATGCTGTTGATTTACTGGCGCGCGGCGCGCCTGCTGAATAAAAAGGTGGAGCTGGAATGATCGGTCGACTGCTGCGCGGCGGCTTTATGACCGCCATCTACGCGTATCTCTACATCCCTATTATTATTCTGATCGTTAACTCGTTTAACCGGTCGCGCTTCGGCATCAACTGGCAGGGGTTCACCACCGACTGGTATAGCCTGCTGATGAACAACGATAGCCTGCTGCAGGCCGCCCAGCACTCGCTGACCATGGCGGTGCTGTCGGCGACCTTCGCCACCCTTATCGGCTCGCTGACCGCCGTGGCGCTGTACCGTTACCGCTTTCGCGGCAAACCGTTTGTCAGCGGCATGCTGTTTGTGGTGATGATGTCGCCAGATATTGTGATGGCCATCTCTCTGCTGGTGCTGTTTATGCTGATCGGCGTCCAGCTTGGTTTCTGGTCGCTGCTGTTTTCGCATATCACCTTCTGCCTGCCGTTTGTGGTGGTCACCGTTTACTCCCGCCTGAAAGGCTTTGACGTGCGGATGCTGGAGGCGGCGAAAGATCTGGGCGCCAGCGAGATGACCATCCTGCGCAAAATTATCCTGCCGCTGGCCCTGCCGGCGGTAGCCGCTGGGTGGTTGCTGAGCTTCACCCTGTCGATGGATGACGTGGTAGTCTCCTCGTTCGTGACCGGTCCGGGGTATGAAATCCTGCCACTGAAGATCTATTCGATGGTCAAGGTTGGCGTTTCGCCAGAGGTGAACGCCCTGGCCACGATTTTGTTGGTTCTGTCGCTGGTGATGGTCATCGCCAGTCAGTTAATTGCACGTGATAAAACTCAGGGGACGTTAAAATGAAAAAATGGTCACGCCACCTGCTCGCGGCGAGCGCTCTGGCAATCGGCATGGGCGCTGCGCACGCGGACGATAGCAAAACGCTCTATTTCTATAACTGGACCGAGTATGTGCCGCCGGGCCTGCTGGAGCAGTTCACCAAAGAGACCGGCATCAAGGTTATCTATTCGACCTACGAGTCGAACGAAACCATGTACGCCAAGCTCAAAACCTATAAAGACGGCGCGTACGACCTGGTCGTCCCGTCGACCTACTTTGTCGACAAGATGCGCAAAGAAGGCATGCTGCAGAAGATCGATAAGAGCAAGCTGACTAACTTCAGCAACCTCGATCCGCAGATGCTGAATAAACCGTTCGATCCGAATAACGACTACTCCATCCCCTATATCTGGGGGGCGACGACCATCGGCGTCAACAGCGAGGCGATTGACCCGAAAACTATCACCAGTTGGGCCGACCTGTGGAAGCCGGAATACAAAAGCAGCCTGCTGCTGACCGACGACGCGCGCGAAGTGTTCCAGATGGCGCTGCGTAAGCTGGGCTATTCCGGCAACACCACCGACCCGAAAGAGATTGAAGCCGCCTATAACGAGCTGAAAAAGCTGATGCCCAACGTCGCAGCGTTTAACTCTGATAACCCGGCGAACCCGTATATGGAAGGCGAAGTGAACCTCGGGATGGTATGGAACGGCTCGGCTTACGTCGCCCGCCAGGCAGGTACTCCGCTGGAAGTGATCTGGCCGAAAGAGGGCGGCATCTTCTGGATGGACAGCCTGTCGATCCCGGCGAACGCCAAAAACGTCGACGGCGCGCTGAAGCTGATTAACTTCCTGCTGCGCCCGGATGTCGCCAAACAGGTCGCTGAAACCATCGGTTATCCGACGCCGAACCTTGCGGCGCGCAAGATGCTCAGCCCGGCAGTGGCCAACGATAAATCGCTCTATCCGGACGCCGCAACCATTGAGAAAGGCGAATGGCAGAATGACGTCGGCAGCGCCAGCGCCATTTATGAAGAGTATTACCAGAAGCTGAAAGCGGGCCGTTAATCCCGCAGGGCGGAACCGCGGTTCCGCCCTTTTTTTTGCTCTCACCTTAGCCCCGCAGCGCGCGCCAGAGGAGCGCCGGCAATTTGCGCCAGCGCGGCCGATGGTAAAAATCCACCAGCCGCTGCGCCACCGCTTCCTGCCCCCGGTGGGTGATGAACCAGGGCGGCAGGGGCATCAGCGTCAGTTCGCCATGCCAAAGACTACGCGGAAACGGCCGAAACGGCGCCTCAATCACCGTGCGCTCGGTTTTCTCCAGCATAAAGCTGTTATGCACCTTGCCCCGCCCGCTCTGAATATCGTCGAGCGTGTGGCCGGGAAACGCCCCCCACGGGCAAGGGGCTAACAGGAAGGCCACCCCGCTCCAGCAGTTGATCGCCACCGTGCCGTAGCGCAGCTCGGCGATCAGCGCATTAAAACGCTTACGTCCAATCGCTTTGCGGGTGCGCGGGTGGATCACAATATTGGCCCCCAGCGTGCCCTGCAGCCGCTGATTCGCATAGCCGATCGCCTGGCGCAGAAAGCTTTCCGCACTATCGGCCTCAAGACGGGTGACCGACAGCCCCGGGCCAAAGACCTCCTGCTGGCAGAACCCGGGATCATCGTCGGTATTCGCCACAATCAACGGCAGCGCGTCACCGCGGGCTATCTCCAGCGGCTGACGGGCGCGCAGGCGAAAGTCGGTCAGCCGGTTTTCAGCGCCGGGGTAGTAGTCCGGGCGGGTATTCGCGGCGATCAGTCGGTACAGCTGATTCAGCAAGGCCGTCGCAGGCTCCCAGCCTTGCTGCAGGATCAGCACCTGGCTGGCCACGCAGTTAAACCCGCCGTTGTTCATCTTCTGCGTCGCCAGCTGCTGCGCCTGAAAAGCGATGTCCGCCTCGCTCCACGGCCCGGGTACGATAATGGTGGGGCTGACGCCGCCCAGCTCCGAGGTCACCCGACGCGGGTTCAGCGGCGTCCCGGCGGCCCGACGCTGGCGAGCCGTCTCACCCTCGCCCCAGACGATGACGTCATGGGTCTCGCGGGAGCCAGTGATATGGATCTCATCGACAGCGGGATGGGTAGTCAGCCACGCTCCCGCCCGGGCGTCGCCGGTGACGATGCGGAGCGCATCCATGGCAATCACCGGCGCCAGGGCCTGGGCCAGCAGATCGTGCAGATAATCATTCACCGGATTGAGCTTCAGCAGGCAGACCTGATTCTCAATAAACAGCTTGTGTAGCACATCCAGTGGCGCAATCGAGGCCACATTGCCGGCGCCAAGCACCAGCGCCAGCTTGCCCTGCCGCGCGGCAGGCGGGATGTCGTATGCCCGCGCCGCATAGCGGTCGAGATGGGCCCGGGTGACGCCTGGCTGCATCCATATCTCAGCGAGAACACCAGACAGAAGCAGCCGATCCCAGAGCGTGCCGGGCACCACCCGCAGCGCCAGGCGGCCGTCCGCCAGCGTCCGCAGTGGGATCCGCCGCAGAAAGGTCTTCTCCTCCAGTTGCTCCAGGGTGGCGATAAGCCCGTTGCAGCCGACCATTAGCGCGCAGGGGCCCGCCAGCCACTCTTCCCCCGCCAGCGGATCGCCCGCCGGCAGCCCTTTGGCCGCCGCTGCCGCGGCCACCCACGCCGGGGCAATGCCGGCCAGGGCATCCTTGATCTGGCGCAGGAGCGCCAGACGACGGTTCACTGAGGTTTCCGCCCAGCGCTGGCGCGCCGCCGACAAGGCGTGCAGGGCCGCATCATACTGAGAACAGGTCGTCAGACCGGGTCGCGCATGGCTCATTTTCCCTCACTCATTAAAATCTCTCCGTAGGCCTGGCGCAGCTGATTTTTGAGCACCTTACCCGTGGCGCTGACCGGCAGCGCATCGACAAATATCACCCGGTCCGGGATCTGCCATTTAGGCACCCGCTTCTCAAACCAGCTCAGCAGATCGGTCTCCTCCACTTCGCCCCCTTCCGCACGGACGCACAGCAGCACCGGCCGCTCGTCCCAGCGCGGATGGCGGGCGGCGATGGCCGCCGCGCTGCGCACCCCCGGATGCGCGATGGCGATATTCTCCAGCTCAACGGTGGAGATCCACTCGCCACCGGACTTGATAATATCCTTTGCCCGATCGCTGATCACCAGATAACCATTGGCGTCGAGCGTACCGATATCACCGGTATCAAACCAGCCTGCCGCGGTCAGGGCGCTCGCGTCCTGACCATAGTATTGCTCTACCACCCAGTGCCCTCTGACCTGCAGATACCCCTGGCTTTGACCATCCCGGGGCAACGGTTCGCCATCCACGTCCACCACCTGCAGTTCGATGCCGAAAATGGGCCGCCCCTGACCGGCGCGCTGCTTTTGCTGCTCCTGTGCCGGGAGCGCGTCATGTTTGCTCAACGGTGTGTTGATGGTGCCGATGGGCGATGTTTCGGTCATTCCCCAGGCGTGGGTCAGCGCAATGCCGTAATCACGCTGAAAGGCCTCGGCCATCGACGGCGGCAGCGCGGAGCCGCCGACCAGCGCACGTTTAAATTCAGGCAGCCGGACCTCTGTCCGGCGCATCGCCGCCAGCAAGCCGGCCCAGATCACCGGCACGCCAAACCCCACCGTCACCTTCTCGGCGGCCAGCAGCTGCAGCAGGCTGTCGCCATCGAGGTGCGGCCCCGGCAGCACCAGCCGCGCGCCGACCATGGCGGCGATAAACGGCGTCCCCCACGCGTTGACATGGAACATCGGCACCACCGGCAACAGGCTGTCCTTCGCCGATATGCCGGCGGCGTCCGGCTGGTTGCCGCTCAGGGCGTGCAGGACCAGCGAACGATGGGTGTTCAATACCCCTTTCGGCCGGCCGGTGGTTCCCGAGGTATAACAGAGCGAAGCCGGAGTCAGTTCATTGAGCTGCGGCCAGCGATAGTCTGCCATCCCCTGCTGCAACAGATCGTCATAAAACAGCAATGAGGGCAGCTGGCTGAGCGCCGCTTCGCTGCGGGACTCCATCAGCACGACGTGTTTCACCGTCGGCAGCTGCGGCAGCAGCTGCGCTACCAGCGGCAAAAAGGTCTGGTCAAAAAACAGCACTTCATCGGCAGCGTCGTTGAGGATATACCGCAGATGGTCAACCGACAGCCGCGGATTGACGGTGTGCGTCACCCAGCCGCCGGAGGCGACGGCAAAATAGATCTCCAGATGGCGGCGGTTGTTCCATGCCAGCGTGGCGCAGCGGGCGCCCGGCGGCAGCCCCAGCGACGCCAGCGCCGATGCCAGCAGCTGAGCACGGCTGGCCACCTCCCCCCAGCAGCTGCGCTCCTTCTCACCGCCAGTACTCACCGAGACAATCTCGGTCTCGCTGTGATACTGCGCCGCATGGCCGAGCAGCGCGGCAGTGGTGAGATCCTGATAAATCATCGGTGACGGCATGGCGGGGTCTCCTTTACAGACGTCCGGCGGAATCGAGGGGCGCGGCGCGATCGTGCGGGCGCCTATTGAATCTGGTCTACATTTGCCGGTCTGCACAAAAAAACGTACAGAAATCAGCGGTCACGCACAAAATAGAGTGGGAAATGGTTCAGAAAGGAAAAGACAAACTCATGACCGGAAGATCATTACTCAGAGAGCGTATCGCCCGACTTCGGGCCGGGCGATAGCGGTGGGGATTTACAGCAGCGCTTTCGCTTTAGCAACCACGTTATCGACGGTGAAGCCGAACTCCTCGAACAGCTGCTCAGCCGGCGCAGACTCACCGAAGG
>OGSM01000265.1_pt1 | contig 18642 bp, 17 predicted proteins | sample 1573871 | NCBI WGS metagenome assembly OGSM01 (sample SAMN03295848, study PRJEB24534) | human gut metagenome | isolation source: fecal sample 1 from infant 7 | host: Homo sapiens | place: USA: Pittsburgh, PA | collected 2014-07
TCCAGACGTTCCTGAATGATCTCCATGTGCAGCAGACCGAGGAAGCCACAGCGGAAGCCGAAGCCCAGCGCGGTTGAGCTTTCCGGTTCATAGAACAGGGAGGCATCGTTGAGGCTCAGCTTGCCGAGCGCGTCACGGAAGTTTTCGTAGTCGTCAGAGCTCACCGGGAACAGACCGGCGTAAACCTGCGGCTTCACTTTTTTAAAGCCTGGCAGCGGCTTGTCCGCCGGGTTACGCGCCTGCGTCAGGGTATCGCCAACCGGTGCGCCCAGGATGTCTTTAATCGCACAAACCAACCAACCCACCTCGCCGCATTTCAGCTCGGTACGGTCAACCTGTTTTGGCGTGAAGATGCCCAGACGGTCAGCGTTATAGACCTGACCGGTGCTCATCACTTTAATTTTGTCGCCTTTACGCATGGTGCCGTTTTTAATACGCACCAGTGACACGACGCCCAGGTAGTTATCGAACCAGGAGTCGATGATTAGCGCCTGTAACGGACCTTCCGGGTCGCCTTCCGGCGGCGGAATGTCGCGCACCAGACGTTCAAGAACGTCAGTGACGCCAACGCCGGTTTTCGCCGAGCAGCGAACGGCATCCGTCGCATCGATACCGACGATATCTTCGATCTCTTCCGCCACACGCTCAGGATCGGCGGCTGGCAGGTCAATTTTGTTCAGTACCGGCACCACTTCCAGATCCATTTCCATGGCGGTATAGCAGTTAGCCAGGGTCTGTGCTTCGACGCCCTGTCCGGCATCAACCACCAGCAATGCGCCTTCACAGGCGGCAAGCGAGCGGGAAACTTCATACGAGAAGTCAACGTGGCCCGGGGTGTCGATAAAGTTAAGCTGATAGGTTTCACCATCAGATGCTTTGAAATCGAGCGTCACGCTCTGCGCTTTGATAGTAATACCGCGCTCACGCTCAAGATCCATCGAGTCGAGAACCTGCGCTTCCATTTCACGGTCAGACAGGCCACCGCAGATCTGGATAATACGGTCAGACAGCGTCGATTTACCGTGGTCGATGTGAGCTATGATTGAAAAGTTACGTATGTTCTTCATATAGTGTAATTATTGTGCCTTACGCCCGCCTGAGCAGGCTCTGAGAAGTCGCTGATCTGAGCTTAACGTCTGTTTAAGTGAAACGCCGCATTCTACACTACAACGCTGAGGCGAGGAAATGTTCATAGAGCAAGGATAGCGGGAACTGGAAACAACTTTGCAAAGTCGGTGAAACTTTTGCCGGATGGCGACACAAGCGCCATCCGGCAAAGCTATCACTGTTGGGTTTCGACGCGAATGAGATCGGGTGGAAGAGCAACGTTCAGAATGACCGGCTGCCAGGCTTCGCGCTCAGCAAGCTTACGAGAGTATCCACGGGCAATCAGGAATCCGCCCACGCCCCCCAGCACGGCTCCGCTTAATGCCGCAAGGTCGGAACCAAACAGCACCTGGAATAGCGCTGCGAAGAGAAAGAGCCCCGCCAACGGAGACATGTAGACCAACATCGCTGAACCCAGCAGGCTACCCTCGGCAATACCCAGTTCAACTTTTTGACCGGGCGCTAAGGGTTCGTCGCTGGGCACCACGATGGTATGCGTGGTCTGCGGCCCAAGTTTGTTCAGCACGCGGCTCCCGCATCCGGCCCGGGAAGCACAGCTGCTACATGATGCTTTAACATCACAGCTGACCGTCGCCAGACCATTTTGCCAGGAGACGACTGTCGCCCACTCTTTAATCATTGTGCAGCCCTGAACTTAATATTGTCCGCGATACGCTTCGCCGTTTGCGGTGGAAGCTCGCCCACAATCGTAATTTCTGCGTTATCACGCACGCTGGTGCTAACCGTTCTACGCCCGGTTCGCAACAGCTGATCGGCGCTGTTTTGCATCGCACGGTTTACGTTCACGGAGAAACTGAACAGGCCATCAGAATATAGGCGCGATTCGATCGGCATGTTATCCATCGTCGGCAGCGGACGTCGACTGCTGGAAACTTCGCTGAAGCCTTGCGGCAACCACGACGGACTCCAGTTGAAGTTGGTTTTCTCGCCAGCAGGAACTGACAGCAACGGCGGTAGATTGGCTTTCGCCAGCGCCTGCATGCTATCGCTAACGCCGTTGTTTACGGTAAAGGCGATAACACGGAACTGTTCCAGCGTCTCACCATCACGGTCGAGAAGATCGACGCGCATCGGCAGCTTAGTCTCCGTGTCCATCCAGACGATATAGCTGTAACGCGTACCGTCACGGGCGACTACGCGGATCACTTCACAGAGCCGATCGGCAATGCGGGTGCGACCTACTGAGATAAAGTCATAGTAGGGAGCAAGACGTTTGAAGTCGGTGTAAATCAGAGAGGGCAGAGAGTCAACGATATAGTCGCCGTTCAGCGTGAACGGTTCGAGACCAGGCTCAAAATAGCTGATTTCATTGCCACGCTGCACCACTTCCCGGCGCGGTCCATCCATTTGCAACAGTTGCGCTAGCGGACGGTTATCCAGGCGAGCATGGCGATAACGTAGGGATTCAACACCCTGCTTATTGATGCTGACAAATGACAGCTCATAGGTTAGCGACTGGCTGGCCAGATTCATCTGCTGCAACAACGCCCCGGACGCAGGATTGGCCGAGGCGTTTACAGAGAAAAACAGGCTACCAGCCACAAGTGACATGGCAAACCAAAGTTGCTTCATTACTGCGATTGCGTTCCTAAAGTTTGAATTCCTGGCACCTGCACAGCGGCTTGCTGTGTTTGGGCCTGCTCAAACTGAAGCTGTTCAGAGTGCAGTCGACGTTGCAGTTCGTAGTCCTGCAACATGGCATTAATACGACGACGCTGCTCCTGTACCTGCTGTTGCTGACCGCCGCTGGCCGTCGCGTCAGAGGGTACACCCAGGCTTACCGGACTGGCTTTACCCATCATCGGTAATGTATTAAATACCGGCGTTTCGGGCTGCTGGGACGTTTCAGATTGCCCATTATAGTGCTGGACGCCAACAATAACTGCAAGTGATACACACGCGGCCACACCCATTTGGGTAAGCTGCGCGGCCCACGGACGCATTTTCTTCCAGAATGGCATTTTCTGCCACTGGTGCGGTGCTGGCTGGGCCTCAGGAATCAATGGCACCGTCTGACGTACTGGCTCATCCTGGATGGCAGCCATTACGCGGGCGGAAATATCGAAATGGAGAACGTCGGCGGTATCACCTCGCATGGAATCGCGAATCAGGTGATAACTCTCCCAGGTTTTTTGCATTTCCGGGTCATGAGTCAGCTCTTTGAGTAACTCAGTATCCAGCGTTTCGCCATCCATTAAAGCGGAAAGTTTTTCTTTCTGCATGCCTAATACCTTTTCCAGTATCCCGCTATCGTCAACGCCTGATAAGCGGTTGAACTTTATTATCAATAGCTTCCCTCGCTCGGAAGATACGTGAACGCACCGTACCTACCGGACAATCCATGATAGCGGCTATCTCTTCATAGCTCAGGCCATCCAGCTCCCGCAAGGTTATTGCCATGCGTAAATCTTCCGGGAGGGACTCAATAGTTCGGAAAACTATCTGTCTCAGTTCTTCTGACAACATTAAGTTCTCAGGGTTCGAAATTTCTTTCAGCGCACCGCCACTTTCGTAATTTTCTGCTTCAATCGCATCAATATCACTGGAAGGCGGACGACGCCCCTGAGCGACCAGGTAATTCTTCGCTGTATTGACTGCAATACGATACAGCCAGGTATAAAAAGCACTATCTCCCCGGAACGAGTCCAGCGCACGATAGGCCTTGATAAATGCTTCTTGTACTACATCGGGTACATCGCCCGACGGTACATAGCGAGAAACCAGACTCGCCACCTTATGCTGATAGCGCACTACCAGTAGGTTAAAGGCTTTCTGATCTCCCTTTTGGACCCGTTCTACCAGGACCTGGTCCGTTAACTGCTCGCTCATCCGAGGTAAAGTCTCCCCAAACCAAATTTCCACGCGCCTTCGAAACGCCACTCCATCAGCTTCACTATGAGCAAGCAAATGCTTAGAGTGCTCAAGTTTCGTAAAGTTCCGTTACGCATTGTTTTTTGTTTGTCATGTTGTAGACAGGTCTTATCTCTCATTATAAGTCTACATAATCCGATCGACGCACTATCTGTTTAGAAATGCCCATTTCACCGCTTGCAGAGTAACCCAACGGCCACTTTATTTCATCACATAATCTGGTGCTAACGGCCTGCTTCACAAAATATTTTTGCTCATTTCGCCCTCGTCATGCTTTTTTTTCATGTTTAGTCACTGCAACACATTTAAAAATAAAACGTGCAGTATCGCGCAATGTGGTGCTATGGTGACCAAACACTGTTTAGTAAATTAAACAAAAATCATGAATACGACTCCTGAATTATCCTGTGACGTGCTGATCATTGGCAGCGGGGCTGCCGGACTCTCACTGGCGCTGCGCCTGGCCGAAAAACATCAGGTTATTGTCCTGAGCAAAGGTCCGGTCAGCGAAGGCTCGACATTTTATGCCCAGGGCGGTATTGCCGCGGTGTTTGATGAAACCGACAGCATCGATTCCCACGTTGAAGATACTCTGATTGCCGGGGCCGGCCTGTGCGATCGCCATGCGGTTGAATTTGTCGCCAGCAATGCCCGCACCTGCGTTCAGTGGCTTATCGATCAGGGCGTCTTATTTGATACGCAGGTTCAGCCCAACGGTGAAGAAAGCTATCACCTGACCCGTGAAGGCGGTCATAGCCATCGACGCATTCTGCACTCTGCGGATGCCACCGGTAAAGAAGTCGAAACCACCCTCGTCAGCCAGGCACAAAATCACCCCAACATACGGGTTCTTGAGCGCAGTAATGCCGTCGATCTGATTGTCTCTGATAAAATCGGTCTGCCGGGAACGCGTCGGGTTGTCGGAGCCTGGATCTGGAACCGTAATAAAGAAGCCGTAGAAACCTGCCATGCCAAGTCAGTAGTGTTGGCCACCGGCGGCGCGTCAAAGGTGTACCAATACACCACCAATCCAGATATTTCCTCGGGTGACGGGATTGCGATGGCCTGGCGTGCGGGATGCCGTGTCGCCAACCTGGAATTTAACCAGTTTCACCCGACAGCGCTGTATCATCCGCAGGCGCGCAACTTTCTGCTAACCGAGGCGCTGCGTGGCGAAGGCGCACATCTGAAGCGCCCGGACGGTTCGCGCTTTATGCCCGATTTTGACGAGCGTGGCGAACTGGCTCCCCGCGATATTGTTGCCCGCGCCATTGACCACGAAATGAAGCGCCTGGGCGCTGACTGCATGTTTCTCGACATCAGCCATAAACCGGAAGAATTTGTTCGTCAGCATTTCCCGATGATTTATGAAAAATTGCTGGGACTGGGCATCGATTTGACCAAAGAGCCGGTTCCCATCGTTCCTGCCGCGCACTATACCTGCGGCGGCGTGATGGTGGATGACTTTGGCCGTACGGATGTCGACGGGCTGTATGCGATCGGCGAAGTGAGTTACACCGGCCTGCATGGAGCCAACCGGATGGCGTCAAACTCATTACTGGAGTGCCTGGTTTACGGCTGGTCCGCGGCTGAAGATATCGACAGGCGAATGCCTTATGCTCGCAGCGTCAGCACCCTCCCGGATTGGGATGAAAGCCGGGTAGAAAACCCGGATGAACTGGTTGTGATTCAGCATAACTGGCATGAGCTGCGGCTATTTATGTGGGATTACGTCGGTATCGTGCGCACAACTAAACGTCTGGAGCGCGCCCTGCGCCGTATCACCATGTTGCAACAGGAAATCGACGAGTATTACGCTCATTTCCGCGTGTCGAACAACTTGCTGGAACTGCGCAATCTGGTGCAGGTTGCTGAGCTGATTGTCCGCTGCGCGATGATGCGTAAAGAGAGTCGGGGCCTGCACTATACGCTGGATTATCCAGAACAGCTTCCAGAGGCGGGCCCGTCCATTCTCTCGCCGCTAAGTCATCACATGAACAGATAAAACGCCTGGGTCAGCGCCGTGTAACCTTCAGAGTAACGTTGGTCTGGCCCACGGATCACCAGCCTGTCACTAAAGCACTCCCCGGCCTGCGGGGAGAATGCCAGCAGTACCCGATTCGGTAGTCGGGCCTCGGTTTCTGCTACATCCGTGCGCAATCGCAGATGCCAGCCCATGCCCAGTGCCTGCTGGGAAAAGACGTTACCAATCTGTTCGGGCAGCACCACACAGAAAAAGCCTTCTTCCGTAATGCTGTCTGCCGCCAGCGTCAGCAATACTTGATGATCGAGCGTGGTGGTGTAGCGAGCCTGCTCGCGCTGCGGCGTGGCACATCCCACTCCCTGTTCATAATAGGGAGGGTTGCTGATGATCAAATCAAAGCGCACGGTCTGGCGCGGTACCCACTGCTGCACATCTTCCGTATGAACGTTCACGCGATGCATCCACGGAGATTGCGCGATGTTCTCCTGCGCCTGCTGCGCGGCATCAACATCAAGCTCCACGGCGTCAATGATGACGTTTTCATCTGTGCGCTGGGCCAGCATCAGCGCCAACAGGCCGCTCCCGGTACCAATATCCAGGATCCGCTTTACGCCAGCAACAGGGGCCCAGGCCCCCAATAAAATGCCGTCCGTTCCGACTTTCATTGCACAACGATCGTGTGCCACAAAAAACTGCTTAAAAGTAAATCCATTACGTCTAAGTACGGATGTAGACTGGGGCATGAAGAACAACCTTCCTGGAAAAAAAACGATAACATAGGATAAAAACAATACCTGAGAAGGTATATCCATACAAACAGATGAAGATTGCAGCCGTAACGTCTATAATCAGCGCCCCACACAGAGGTAGAACATGACTGTAACGACTTTTTCCGAACTTGAACTCGATGAAAGCCTTCTGGATGCCCTCCAGGAAAAAGGTTTCACTCGCCCGACCGCCATTCAGGCTGCCGCCATTCCGCCTGCGCTCGATGGCCGTGATGTACTCGGTTCTGCGCCGACAGGCACCGGTAAAACGGCGGCATATTTGCTGCCAGCGTTGCAGCACCTGCTCGACTTCCCGCGCAAGAAATCTGGCCCGCCGCGCATTTTGATTTTGACCCCGACGCGCGAACTGGCGATGCAGGTTGCCGAACACGCCCGTGAACTGGCGAAGAATACGCATCTGGATATCGCCACGATTACCGGCGGCGTGGCTTACATGAACCACATGGAAGTCTTTAGCGAAAACCAGGACATCGTGGTCGCCACTACCGGTCGTCTGCTGCAGTACATTAAAGAAGAAAACTTCGACTGCCATGCGGTTGAGACACTAATCCTCGATGAAGCAGACCGCATGTTGGACATGGGCTTTGCCCAGGACATCGAGCATATCGCTGGAGAAACCCGCTGGCGTAAGCAAACTATGCTGTTCTCCGCCACGCTGGAAGGCGATGCGATCAAAGATTTTGCTGAGCGTCTGCTGGAGGATCCGGTCGAAGTTTCGGCGGATCCGTCTACGCGCGAACGCAAGAAAATTCATCAGTTTTACTACCGTGCCGATGACATCGAGCACAAAACGGCCCTGCTGATCCATTTGTTAAAACAGCCGGAAGCGACTCGCTCGATTGTCTTCGTACGTAAACGCGAGCGTGTGCACGAGCTGGCAGGCTGGCTGCGCCAGGCGGGCATTAATAACTGCTATCTCGAAGGCGAGATGGTGCAGAACAAACGTAATGAAGCGATCAAACGCCTGACCGATGGTCGTGTGAACGTGCTGGTAGCAACCGACGTTGCCGCTCGTGGGATCGATATTCCTGACGTCAGCCATGTGTTTAACTTCGACATGCCGCGCAGTGGTGATGCCTATCTGCACCGCATTGGCCGTACCGGTCGTGCAGGCCGTAAAGGTACTGCGATCTCTTTGGTTGAAGCCCACGACCATCTGCTGCTCGGCAAAGCGAGCCGCTACATTGACGAGCCACTGAAAGCACGCGTCATCGACGAACTGCGTCCAACCACGCGCGCGCCAAGTGAGAAATCTAACGGTAAGCCATCCAAGAAAGTGCTGGCGAAGCGCGCGGAGCAAAAAGCGAAAGAGAAAGAGAAACCGCGGGTGAAAAAACGTCACCGCGACGCCAAAAATGTCGGCAAACGCCGTAAGCCAAGCGGAGCTGCTTCCCAGCAGTCCGACAAAGAGTAAACCGAATGCCGGGCCGTTTAGCCCGGCATTTTTTGTGCACAAAAAAGCGGAAGATACGTTGGCATCTTCCGCTTTCAGATTCTCTGCCAGACGGGGTTATTCCCCGTGAACCTTACAGGCTCTCAGTAAAGGTACGAGCAATAACGTCGCGCTGCTGTTCTGGCGTCAGAGAGTTGAAACGCACGGCATAACCAGAAACACGGATGGTCAGCTGCGGATATTTTTCCGGATGCTTAACCGCATCTTCCAGAGTTTCGCGGCGCAGAACGTTCACGTTCAGGTGCTGACCACCTTCCACACGGACTTCCGGCTGTACGTCTACCGGTACTTCACGGTATTCGATTTCACCCAGTTTGCTGACAGCAACGACTTCATCAGCATTGAAACCTGCTTTCGCAACGATGCAGCGTGCTTCGCCTTTTTCGCTGTCCAGCAGCCAGAAAGAGTTCAGCAGGTCGTCATTTGCAGCTTTAGTAATCTGGATACCTGTAATCATTTGATGCCTCCCCGGCAAAATTATTTGATCTCGGTTGGCCGTCATCCGGCCAATTGGTAAAACCATTGTTGCTTGAGTGTATATATACCCCTCACACACCCTTGAATCTTTGATTTAAATCAATAAAAACCACACATGAAAAGTGGTGATAGGTGGATTTTATTGTTTTACATCAACTTACGCCACATGCGCAGCTAAACTTTTTACATAAATTTTCAACTATCTTTAAGGGGTAGACCCTTGAGAAACGTACAGAATTTTGCGACGCCGAAAGAAGCAGTTAAGCTAGGGGGATTGAAAATTCGCAGGAGAGCGAGATGGCCACCGAATTAACCTGGCACGATGTGCTGGCAGAAGAGAAACAGCAGCCTTATTTTGTTAACACGCTGCATACTGTGGCGGGCGAGCGTCAGTCAGGTATGACAATTTATCCGCCACAAAAAGATGTATTCAACGCTTTTCGCTTTACCGAACTTGGCGACGTGAAAGTCGTCATCCTGGGGCAGGATCCATACCACGGTCCGGGCCAGGCACACGGTCTCGCGTTTTCTGTCCGCCCCGGTATTGCCACCCCGCCCTCGTTGCTGAACATGTACAAAGAGCTGGAAGCAACGATTCCTGGCTTCACACGCCCAACGCACGGATATCTGGAAAGCTGGGCACGCCAGGGTGTGCTGTTACTCAACACCGTGCTTACCGTCCGTGCCGGGCAGGCACATTCGCACGCCAGTCTGGGATGGGAAACATTTACCGATAAAGTCATCAGCCTGATTAACCAACATCGGGAAGGCGTGGTATTCCTGCTCTGGGGTTCACACGCACAAAAGAAAGGCGCGATTATTGATGCGCAGCGTCACCATGTATTGAAAGCGCCGCACCCATCACCGCTCTCTGCGCATCGCGGTTTCTTTGGCTGCAATCACTTTGTACTGGCTAATGAGTGGCTGGAACAGCGAGGTGAAAAGCCGATTGACTGGACGCCGGTATTACCCGCAGAAAGCGAGTAAAAAAATGCCAGCGAATCGCTGGCATTTTTATTATCAGGCTTTGTTCTGACGCCACCACTCCGCGAGCAGCACGCCGGTCGCGACAGAAACGTTGAGCGTTTCTACGTTGCCCGTACCGTCTATCGCCACGCACAGGTCGTCGGCTGAGCATGCTGCTTCTGGCAGAGCCTCACGCTCACGCCCTAATACCAGCACCATTTTTTCCGGCAACGTGGTAGTAAACAGCGGCTTGCCTTTCACGCTTGAGGTCATCACTACCGTGTAACCCGCTTTACGGAAGTCGTCCAGCACATCGACAATACTGTCACCGGTGATCGGCTGAACGTGCTCAGCTCCGCCTTCAGCGGTGCGGATAGCCGCACCTGATTCCAACAGCGCCGCATCCTGTACCACCACGCCTTTCACACCGAAGTGCGCGCAGCTACGCATCATGCCGCCCAGGTTGTGCGGGTTAGCAATGTCTTCCAGGGCCAGCACGCAATCCTGCGCCCCGGCCTGACCAACCCACTGCTTAACAGTGGTACCGTTACGTTTTTTGATCAGGAAACAGACGCCGCCATGGTGTTCAGTGCCGGAGGCTTTCGCCAGCTCGGCTTCGTCAACCACGTGGTAGGCTTTGCGGTTCGCCGCCATCCAGCGTAATGCTTCTTTAAAGCGTGGGGTTACGCTCTGAACAAACCAGGCGCGAACAATAGCGTCCGGACGACTCTGGAACAGAGCCTGACAGGCATTCTCACCGTAAACGCGGGTTTCTTCCGCGCGCTGACGACGTAATACTTCAGGATCGATAAAGCTTTTGCCGCTGATACCACCGTGATCGGCTTTGTCTGCTGCATCATCATTCGGTGCGCGGGACACGGTACGCCATGGTGAATCTTCACGTCCACGGTCGCGTTCTACATCGCGGCCACGACCACGTTCACGACCACGTTCGCTGTTCGGACCCTTTCTGTCATCACGGGCAGGGCGACGACCGCCTTCGGCTCGGGAAGTACCGGGGCGACCGCCGCCTTTACCAGTACGTGGATTTTGGGTGCGTTTGTCCGAGTCATCGTCACTGCGGACGTACATCACTTTGACCTTGCCGTTTTTATTCTTCAGTTCGTCGCTCATGTTTTTCTCCACCTGCTCTGCGCGAAGCGCGAAGATTACCCGATGTGCACGTCGTTAGCCATTATTTCATTTAAAAGCTAAGGACTATTGTACTCATTGAATAAAACGCATTGTTGTTTAGAACAGACTCCCCGATAATATGTAACATAATAGAAACATACTGGCGTTACTGCCGTGAAGTCCACTCCACTCATCCAGAGGTTAGTTATGAATACCGTTTGTACCAGCTGCCAGGCTATCAACCGCATCCCCGACGATCGTGTCCAGGAAGCGGCTAAATGCGGACGCTGTGGTCACGACCTGTTTGATGGGGAGGTGATCAATGCGACCGGTGAAACACTGGATAAACTGTTAAAAGACGATCTCCCGGTGGTGGTTGATTTTTGGGCCCCCTGGTGTGGTCCATGCCGTAACTTCGCCCCGATTTTTGAAGATGTCGCGGAAGAGCGTAGCGGTAAAGTGCGTTTTGTTAAAGTGAATACAGAAGCCGAGCGAGAACTCAGCGCCCGTTTCGGTATCCGCAGCATCCCGACCATTATGATCTTCAGAAAAGGTGAAATCGTCGACATGCTTAATGGCGCCGTACCTAAAGCCCCGTTTGATAGCTGGCTTAACGAATCATTATAATCTCTACGGGGCGCATCTTGTGCCCCGTTTTCACCTCTGCGACAATAGCGTTTTTCAACGTGTTCTCCCATGACCGATAACGCTGTTCTTCAGTTACGCGCTGAGCGCCTCGCGCGCGCCACGCGCCCTTTCCTTGCCCGAGGTAATCGCATTCGCCGCTGTCAGCGCTGCCTGCTGCCGCTGAAGCTCTGCTTGTGTGCAACGCTGGTGCCGTCTGAGGCCAAAAGCCGCTTTTGTCTGGTGATGTTTGATACCGAGCCGATGAAGCCCAGCAACACGGGACGTTTGATTGCCGATATTTTGCCCGATACCACGGCGTTTCAGTGGTCACGCACCGAACCGCCACAGGCGCTGCTCGAACTGGTGAAAAATCCGGATTACCAGCCGATGGTTGTATTCCCGGCATCCTATGCGGGCGAAGAGCGTGAAGTGATTTTCGCGCCACCAGCCGGTAAACCACCGTTGTTTATCATGCTTGATGGTACCTGGCCTGAAGCGCGTAAAATGTTCCGCAAAAGCCCGTACCTTGATAACCTGCCGGTGATCTCCGTTGATTTATCGCGACTTTCCGCTTACCACCTGCGTGGCATTCACGCCGAAGGGCAATACTGTACTGCCGAAGTGGCCATCGCGTTGTTGGATCTGGCGGGCGATACGCAAGCCGCGGAGGGGTTGAGCGATCATTTCACTCGCTTTAAAACCCGCTACCTGGCAGGAAAAACTCAACATCAGGGAAGCGTCACAGCAGACTCGCCAGAAAGCGTTTAAAATCATTCGGTCACTGGTGTCATTAAGGAAGCCGATATGAGTCAGCGTGGTCTGGAAGCACTACTGCGACCGAAATCCATTGCGGTGATTGGGGCGTCAATGAAGCCTAATCGCGCAGGTTACCTGATGATGCGTAACCTGCTTGCCGGCGGTTTCAATGGACCTGTTTTACCAGTGACGCCAGCATGGAAAGCGGTGTTGGGCGTCCTGGCCTGGCCCAATATCAACAGCCTGCCTTTTAGCCCAGACCTTGCCGTGTTGTGCACCAATGCCAGCCGCAACCTGGCATTACTCGAAGCGCTTGGCGAGAAAGGCTGTAAAACCTGCATTATTCTTTCAGCTCCCGCATCGCAGCACCTGGAATTGTTGGCCTGCGCCGCACGCTACAACATACGTCTGCTAGGCCCCAACAGCCTGGGACTTCTCGCGCCCTGGCAGGGGCTTAACGCCAGCTTTTCTCCCGTCCCCATCAAGCGCGGTAAGTTGGCATTTATTTCCCAGTCAGCGGCGATTTCCAACACCATTCTGGACTGGGCGCAGCAGCGCGACATGGGTTTTTCCTGGTTTATCGCGCTGGGCGACAGCCTTGATATCGACGTTGATGAACTGCTGGATTACCTGGCGCGCGACAGTAAAACCAGCGCGATATTGCTATATCTCGAACATTTAAGTGATGCCCGGCGCTTTGTCTCCGCCGCCCGTAGCGCCTCGCGCAATAAACCCATTCTGGTGATTAAGAGTGGTCGCAGCCCGGCGGCGCAGCGTTTATTGCATACCAGCGCAGGGATGGACCCAGCGTGGGACGCGGCTATCCAGCGTGCCGGTTTATTACGCGTACAAGACACTCACGAGCTGTTCTCTGCGGTAGAAACCCTGAGCCACATGCGTCCACTGCGCGGCGACAGGCTGATGATCATCAGCAATGGGGCCGCGCCTGCCGCACTGGCATTAGATGAGCTGTGGTCAAAAAATGGCAAGTTGGCGACATTGAGTGAAGATACCTGCCAGAAATTACGCGATACGTTACCTGAACATATTGATATCGCCAACCCGCTGGATCTGCGTGACGACGCCAGCAGCGAACACTACGTTAAGACGCTGGATATCTTGCTCGCCAGCCAGGATTTCGACGCACTGATGGTGATTCACTCACCCAGCGCAGCCGCCCCGGGAACAGAAAGCGCACAAGCGTTAATCGAAGCGGTAAAACGTCATCCCCGCGGTAAGTTCGTCTCGTTGCTGACCAACTGGTGCGGAGAGTTTTCCTCCCAGGAAGCCCGTAGACTGTTTAGCGAAGCCGGATTACCTACCTACCGCACGCCAGAAGGCACCATCACCGCGTTTATGCATATGGTGGAGTACCGGCGTAACCAGAAGCAACTGCGGGAAACCCCTGCGCTGCCCGACTACCTGACCACCAATACCGCCGAGGCGCATAATCTGTTACAGCAGGCGATTGCTGAAGGAGCAACGTCGCTGGATACCCATGAAGTGCAGCCGATTTTACAAGCCTATGGCTTACACACGCTGCCGACGTGGATCGCCAGCGACAGCGCTGAAGCCGTACACATCGCGGAGCAAATCGGTTACCCGGTGGCGCTAAAGCTGCGTTCTCCTGATATCCCGCATAAATCAGAAGTTCAGGGGGTAATGCTCTACCTGCGAACGGCAACAGAGGTGCAGCAGGCAGCCAATGCGATTTTTGATCGGGTAAAAATGGCCTGGCCGCAGGCGCGCATTCACGGTTTATTAGTACAAAGTATGGCGAATCGCGCTGGCGCTCAGGAGCTGCGCGTTGTCGTTGAACACGACCCGGTATTTGGCCCGTTGATTATGCTTGGTGAAGGCGGAGTTGAGTGGCGACCAGAAGAGCAGGCCGTGGTGGCGTTGCCGCCATTGAACATGAATCTGGCGCGTTATCTGGTGATCCAGGGGATCAAAAATAAAAAGATCCGCGCTCGCAGCGCATTACGCCCATTGGATATCGCCGGGTTAAGTCAGCTTCTGGTGCAGGTCTCCAATCTGATCGTCGATTGTCCGGAAATTCAGCGTCTGGATATTCATCCGCTGTTGGCCTCCGCCGGTGAATTTACCGCGCTGGATGTCACGCTGGACATTGCCCCTTTCACGGGCGATAACGAAAGCAGACTGGCTATACGTCCCTACCCCCATCAGCTTGAAGAATGGGTGGAGTTGAAGAACGGCGAGCGTTGCTTGTTCCGCCCTATTTTGCCCGAGGATGAACCTCATCTGCAGCAGTTCATTTCTCAGGTAACAAAAGAAGATCTTTATTATCGCTATTTCAGTGAGATCAACGAATTTACCCACGAAGATTTAGCCAATATGACGCAGATCGACTACGATCGGGAAATGGCCTTTGTTGCGGTACGCTGTAAAAACAATCAGCAAGAGATCCTCGGCGTAACGCGAGCAATCTCGGATCCTGATAACATTGACGCCGAGTTCGCCGTGCTGGTTCGTTCAGATCTCAAAGGGCTTGGACTGGGTCGCCGGTTGATGGAAAAATTAATTGCATATACCCGAGATCACGGACTTAGACGTTTGAATGGTATTACGATGCCAAACAATCGTGGGATGGTCGCCCTGGCCCGGAAACTCGGGTTCGCTGTTGACGTCCAACTCGAAGAGGGAATTGTTGGGCTAACGCTTAATCTGGCCCAATTTGAGGAATCGTGAGTAAGGTACTGGAAATGTTGACCACATTAATAGGTACTGGTGGTATCATTACCCGCTTATGTCGTCTGCATAGCACAGAGGACCCTTCAATGAACAGAGAAGAAATGCACTGTGATGTTGTCAAAATTTAAGCGTAATAAACATCAACAACACCTTGCCCAACTACCCAAGATTTCTCAGTCAGTTGATGATGTAGATTTCTTTTATGCTCCCGCTAATTTCAGGGAGACTCTGCTGGAAAAAATAGCCAGCGCGACGCGACGGATCTGCATTATTGCGCTGTACCTGGAACAGGATGACGGTGGCAAAGGCATACTCGACGCGCTCTATGCGGCAAAACGGCAGCGTCCTGAACTGGATGTCCGGGTGCTTGTCGACTGGCACCGAGCCCAGCGCGGACGTATTGGTGCTGCGGCATCTAATACCAACGCTGACTGGTATTGCCGAATGGCACAAGAAAACCCAGGTATTGATATTCCTGTCTACGGTGTTCCGATTAACACCCGAGAAGCGCTTGGCGTCCTGCATTTTAAAGGCTTTATCATCGATGACAGCGTCCTGTATAGCGGGGCCAGCCTGAATGATGTTTATCTGCATCAGCATGATAAATATCGCTATGACCGTTATCAGTTGATTCGCAACGCGCAAATGGCCGATATCATGTTCGATTGGGTCACGCAGAACCTGATGAACGGTCGCGGCGTTAATCGCCTTGATGATATTAATCGCCCTAAAAGCCCGGAAATTAAAAACGACATCCGCCTGTACCGTCAGGAACTGCGCGATGCGTCATTCCATTTTCAGGGTGATGCGGATAATGAACAGCTTTCGGTAACGCCTCTGGTAGGCCTTGGAAAATCCAGTCTGTTAAATAAGACCATTTTCCACCTTATGCCCTGCGCGGAGCACAAGCTCACAATCTGTACCCCTTATTTCAACCTGCCCGCTATACTGGTGCGCAATATCATTCAGCTGCTGCGTGAAGGCAAAAAGGTCGAGATCATTGTCGGTGATAAAACCGCCAACGACTTTTTCATTCCAGAAGATGAGCCATTTAAAATCATCGGCGCGCTGCCCTACCTGTATGAAATTAACCTGCGCCGTTTCCTGAGCAGACTGCAATATTACGTGAATACCGACCAACTGGTCGTGCGCTTATGGAAAGATGATGACAACACCTATCATCTGAAAGGCATGTGGGTTGATGATAAATGGATGCTGCTCACCGGCAACAACCTTAACCCTCGCGCCTGGCGTCTGGATCTGGAAAACGCCATCCTTATCCACGATCCGAAGCAAGAACTGACTCCCCAGCGCGATAAAGAGCTGGAGCTTATTCGCACGCATACCACCGTCGTTAAGCACTATCGCGACCTGCAAAGCATTGCCGACTATCCAGTCAAAGTGCGTAAGCTCATCCGTCGACTACGCCGTATCCGTATCGACAGACTAATTAGCCGTATTCTGTAACCAAGACCCCGTCCAGTGACGGGGTTTTTCCTATGGAGGCAACGGTGCGCTTGTTTATTCTTTTCAGTATTCTGGCCATTTCTGGCTGCAGCCACATGGCAAACGACCGCTGGAGCGGACAAGACAAGGCTCAACACTTTATCGCCTCCGCTATGCTCTCCGCAGCTGGAAACGAATATGCTCAACATCAGGGCAACAGCCGCGATCGCAGCGCGGCTATCGGCCTGATGTTCTCTGTCAGCCTGGGCGCGTCAAAAGAGCTATGGGACAGCCGCCCCGCTGGGAGCGGCTGGAGCTGGAAAGACTTCGCCTGGGATGTTGCAGGCGCGTCTACCGGCTATGCAGTCTGGCAACTGGCACATCACTAGAGGCGCAGACCTTTCCCCTTCCCATGCAGCATCAGCGATACCAAAAATGCGACTATTGCCAGTGCTGTAACGTACCAGAAGAATGTTGTTTCCATACCGACAGACTTCAGGGATAACGCAACATATTCGGCTGAGCCACCAAACAGAGCATTAGCCACAGCATAAGATAATCCAACCCCCAGAGCGCGCACCTGTGCCGGGAACATCTCGGCCTTCAGAATACCGCTGATTGACGTATAGAAACTCACAATCAGCAAGGCACACATCACCAGAGCAAACGCCATATACGGAGACGTCACGCTTTGCAACGCTGTCAGAATGGGGACGGTGAAAATCGCGGCCAACGCGCCAAAACACAGCATTGAAGTACGTCGGCCAATTTTATCTGACAAGGCACCGAACAACGGTTGCACCAGCATAAACACACACAGTGCCGCCGTCATAATCCCACTGGCTACGTTGGCATGCATACCGGCGGTATTAACCAGGTACTTCTGCATGTAGGTTGTGAACGTGTAAAAACACAGCGAGCCAGCAGCGGTAAAGCCAAGCACCATGATGAAGGCTTTGCGATTACGCCACAGACCTTTCAGAGAGCCAGCTTCTTTCAGCGCGCGAACGTCCTGTTTCGAGGTTTCATCCAACTGTCGACGTAGCCATAACGCAACAATAGCCAGTACGGCGCCCAACGCAAATGGAATACGCCAACCCCACGATCTTAGCGCTGAGTCTTCTAACGTTTGCTGTAATATGACCACAACCAGCAGTGCCAGTAACTGCCCGCCGATTAACGTCACGTACTGGAAGGAAGCATAAAAACCTTTCTTACCTTCAACGGCTACTTCACTCATATAGGTAGCGCTGGTCCCGTATTCACCACCCACAGACAGCCCCTGAAATAACCTAGCCAGCAGCAATAGAGCAGGAGCCCAGGTACCGATGGTTTCATATCCCGGAAGACAAGCGATCACCAGCGATCCCATACACATCATACAAACTGACAGCAGCATCGACTTTTTACGCCCGTGCTTATCCGCGATGCGACCAAACAGCCAGCCGCCAATCGGTCGCATCAGAAAGCCTGCAGCAAAAACTCCGGCTGTTTGTAAGAGTTGCGTGGTGGTGTTTCCTGATGGAAAAAAGATATGAGCAAAATAGAGAGAGCAGAAAGAATAGATATAGAAATCAAACCATTCGACCAGATTCCCTGATGATGCTCCGACAATCGCCCATATACGACGCCGAGTATCGCCGTCTGCCAGCGCCCCGTTCTCAGTTACACTGCTATCAGCCATTAGAATTGTACCCCTGCCAACGATTGCATTAATTTATCAATGGTGGTTGTGTCTTTTTTGGTGAAATAAATGTTATATAATTGTTATAATTTATTATGAGAGAAAGATCACGGTTTTCATTAGCAGAGAAAGGATTCAGATATGTTCGAGAAAGAGAAAAATCGGTTTGAAATAGAGTGGGCTTTTATGGGTTGGATAAAATGGTACGCTGCATCCGGCAGTTTTCACTCCCTGCAGACGCAAAAAAGCCCATCCGGCAGGATGGGCTTCTTCACTTATTTGATGCCTGGCAGTTCCCTACTCTCGCATGGGGAGACCCCACACTACCATCGGCGCTACGGCGTTTCACTTCTGAGTTCGGCATGGGGTCAGGTGGGACCACCGCGCTACAGCCGCCAGGCAAATTCTGTTTATCAACACGCTTTTCGCATGTCGATGTAATCTGTAATCAAGCTGAATTTCGATGTCTCTTTCGCCAAAACACCTTCGGCGTTGTAAGGTTAAGCCTCACGGTTCATTAGTATCGGTTAGCTCAACGCATCGCTGCGCTTACACACCCGACCTATCAACGTCGTCGTCTTCAACGTTCCTTCAGGAGACTTAAAGTCTCAGGGAG
>OGSM01000294.1_pt1 | contig 17294 bp, 29 predicted proteins | sample 1573871 | NCBI WGS metagenome assembly OGSM01 (sample SAMN03295848, study PRJEB24534) | human gut metagenome | isolation source: fecal sample 1 from infant 7 | host: Homo sapiens | place: USA: Pittsburgh, PA | collected 2014-07
CCGACATCATGCCGCTCGATAGCGTGCGTGCTGCCAGGGTGGCGGTAGGGTCAACAATTTTCGTATTGCGGCGGTCATCCCGGTTTACATCGGTGACCAGGAAGCGGGAGCCACGCGGATTGATGAAGTCGCTCAGTTCGCGCCAGTGCGGATCGAACGATGAGCGATCATTAGTGAGCTGTGCCTGCTGCTTTTGCAGTTGCTCTTTCAGGGTTTCCGCTGCCATCTGCCGCGCTCCAGTTACTGACCGAGCAGCGTTTTGCCGCTGGTATTTGCGGCGGAGGTATCACCCTGCGCCCCGGTCAGCAGCGTAGAACTACGCCCGGCGGCCGCACGGCGGCGCCTAGTTTCTTCATCGCGGGAATCGACTACAGCCTGATCCTGTTCCTGCGGAGCCGCCTGAACTTCTGGTGCTGCAGGTACTGAAGGCTTGCTGCCAATGCACATATCGATACTCCATACGCGTTTAAGTTATTACCAATTTAACCACATATGATTTATTTGTCGTAGTGTATTGACCTTTTGACGATAAATTATTACCTTTTTGGTAAACACAACATGAAAGCGCACCCCATTCCCTTCCATTGGTGGCTTTGTCGTTACTCAGATGGCGGAGTGCGCTTCCAGGTGTGAAAGCATCCGGCGTATGGCACATGCGTCGATAGCGGTCCGGGGGCTCCTTGGTGCATGGCCCAGCGGGTAGCCGGAATGTGCAAGCCATGCCCTGCATGCACGACAGCGACTCACCATCGTGGCGGTACGGTGTGACACCTCGGAAGAGACGAGGATGCAACGATGAGAGCATTGGCGGAAGCAACGCCTCCCTCGCCGGGTGGTCCACTGTGGTAATCAGTGCTCTCTTCGTTGTGGCATTAGCTCAGCTGGATAGAGCAACCGCCTTCTAAGCGGTTGGTCGCAGGTTCGAATCCTGCATGCTGCACCAGAATCACGCCTCAGAACCGTGATACCCGCAGTTCCAGAGCAAGTTTGGCGGTGGCAGTTATTCCCTTTCTGACCACCGCCCTTTTTACAGCAGGACGCCATTGCGATGACTTCATGCTGTAAACCCTGTGACACCCAGCCAAGGACGGCACTTTCCATCATCCCTGTTTCGCCCGGTTCGTCCGGGCATTTTTTTAGAGAGGAAATCATGACCCAGCACATAGGTGTAAAATTAATCAACGCATTTCCCATGACTCGCCAGGCATACAACGATTTTCGTGGATGGCAACTTCCTGCCGATGAGAACGGCTCTGATGATGGCTATCTTGTTGAATATCTGGACGGCGGAAAACCTAACACCGATCGCTATGATGGCTACGTTAGCTGGAGTCCGAAAGAGGTATTCGAAAAGGCTTACCGTCCGGTATCAGGGCTAAGTTTCGGCCTTGCCATTGAAGCGCTCAAGAAGGGTAAAAAAGTTGCCCGCGCTGGCTGGAACGGTAAGGGGATGTGGTTGGCATACGTTAAGCCGTACACTGAAGCAGTTCACACTGGCAGTACACCTTGCTTTTGCAGTCGCGTCTTTGAGTTGCCGGAAGGTGCGCAGGGAGACCCGAAACGCGCTCCGGAACAACTGCCATATATCGCCATGAAAACAGCGGACGAAAAATTAGTGCCGTGGCTGGCTAGTCAGACCGATGTTCTGGCCGAAGACTGGCAAATCGTTTAACACCGTAACATGTCGCAATCAGCCCGCCTACGTGCGGGCTTTTTCATGCGTATGGGTCGTACTCGCTGATCACGTTGGGCTGCTTGCCGCCGGCAGCAGGGAAATCTGAACGCTTCGTCACCGGGTATGCGAATGTCAGAAGCAGCGCATCGCCCTTGCCCGGAGACCGACCCAAACGCTCTTTGATATCCTCTTTCGGCTCCATGACGATCTTGCCGTCCACCCTCACCTTGTACTCTGCCGCTGACAGGTCGTCTGCCGTCTCCTGGTCGTCAAGCGCGCCGCCGAGCTTGAGCCACGTCTTACAGGCGTTGAACATCTCTCCGCGCTTATTCAGCATCTGAGGATCTGCCGATGCGCCGCCGAACGGCACAAGCTGCCAGGTGCGGCCCCAGCCATCGCCGATGGACTTCAGCCCGGTGCCGTAACCGAAGTCGATAAACACCGCGTCAGCCTGGTACTGGTCCTCAAAGTCAGCGATACGCTTCGCCATAATCAGATCGTCAGTGGTCTTGTTGCCGGTCCACAGCACTTTGCTGTGCAGCCCCTGGCGGAGATAAATCACTGCATCATCCACGCCAGAATATGCCGGGTCGACGCCGATTATCCGCGGGGCGTGCGCCACCTGCGCAGCGGTAACCACGCGCTTCATCGCCTCATCTGTCAGCCCGGTTGGGATGAACTGCAGCTCTGACGCATCAGGGAAGATCCCGCGTACGCGGACCTTCACAAAGTCGCTGTCCTCGCCGTAGTCGTCCACCCACTTTTGCAGTTGCTGCTTGTTGGTGCCTTCGACGGTGCGGCTGTCGATTTGAGCGCACTTCCAGCGGTGCTTGTATTTGCGGAAGCATTCACGGAAACGCCCGGTGTTACGCGTCGGGTTACCGAACGCCACCCAGATGATTTCGGTGTCTTCGTCCGTCAGCGCACCCTCGGCGACCTCCCAGACCAGATCAGCGATGTTGGATGCTTCGTCGAACACCACAACGATGCGCTTACGCTCGTTGTGCAGGCCTGCAAACGCCTCGGTGTTATGCTCAGACCAGGGAATAGCATCGGCGCGCCAGCGTTTGTCATGGCCCGGATCGTTGCTGTACATCGCGGTGGCGGTACAGGTGAACCACTCTTTCGTGATAGCCAGGTTAGACCATTTGATGATTTCCGGCCAGGTCTTCGTGCGTAGCTGGTTGTCGGTGTTAGCGGTCACCACCACCTTGCAATCTTCACAGGTGGACATGGCCCAGTTAATCAGCATCGAGATGAACGCAGATTTGCCGATGCCGTGTCCGGATGCGCGGGAAATCATCAGCGGCTGATGACGTGTCGCGGGATTCTGCAGGTGCTCGCCTATCTCGCGGAATGCGTCAGCCTGCCACTGTCGCGGCCCGGAGGCGTGCGCCAGTTCTGTGCCATCCTCGCCCCACGGAAACGCATACAGCGCATAGCCCAGCGGGTCATGGGTGAAGCTGGCGATATCGTCGATCAGTTGTTCTTCCGGGGATAAAGCGGCATCTGTCACTGGTCACCACCATTGTGCTCTTTCAGGCGGCGCCGTGCTGCGGCCATGCGGTCGGCAATGGTAACGTTCACGTTAACTTCCATGCGCTCTTTGAACGCGTTAACGTCGACATGCTTACCGATGAGCTCGAGGTTTTTCACCTTGTCTGGCCATTTTATTTTCTTGAGGATGGTCTCTATCGAGGTCTCATCCATGTTCATGATGGTTGAGGACAGGTCAAACCCGCTTAGCGTGGTTCGCCAGATTTTCGGCCACTCGCGGATAGGCTTCAGACTGCCGTCATCGTTCAGGATATCCAGCACATCCATCTGGTCGATTTCCACCAGGCGCAGCAGCACGTAATCGGCGCTGACGCGCAGGCGCTTGTTGCGCTCTTCCATCAACTCAGCGATTCGTTTCTGGATACGCTCATCACGCATCATCGTGCTGGCTTTGACGTGGGCAGACTTTGGGGAGAACCCGGCATTGATGGCCGCCTGCGTCTGATTTTCAGGGCATTTCACATACTCCTGGGCGTAGGCTTCCTGCATCACCGTCAACGGTTTGTACTGAGTTGATTTGCGCTTCGGATCCTTTGGCATGGTAAACACCCCGAAAATAATTACCTTTTAGGTAATAGTAACACGCAAAACAAAGCCGCCATAGTCGGCGGCCGCGGTCATTCCAGTTTAAATTCATCCTCAAACTCATGAGCTCGGGCGGCGACATGGTCGTAGAGCACGACGTACTCAACACAGCTTGATAGTGGCATTGGCCGCTCAAACTCAAGCCAGAAGCAGTCGGCATAAGCTCGACCAAACCAGTACCCACCGCCGTACTCCTTGCCACGCTGTATCATCATCCATCGGCCATCAGGTACAGCATCGATAAAATCCCCGCGGTAAACGACAGTATAATTACGGTCTTTGCCACCCATGATCTTCACCCCTAAAATACTGTATATTTAAACAGTATAATCATGCGAGGATTTAGTCAATCTCCCGTGACATGTCACAGCGGTAGTTTTGTTTCGTGCCAGCCGTACATCACCCAGCATGCGGCTTCTCCTGAGTGCGGGCATGATGCCACCGGCAGTTGATCGCCGCACTTGCCGCAGCGCCGTTTGCTGATGGCGTTAATCCGGCCTCGCACCCGGGCATCATCCTGGCGGATAAGCAACGCGATGTACTCGGCCATTTCGTAGGGATCGCGCCCGGGGCGCCTGGCGGCACAATTGCGCGCCAACATTTCCTGCTCCTGTTCATCCAGCACCAGTTCAATTTTTCGCTCACCGGCGGCGGACTGCCGCGCAGCGTGCGCGGCTTTGCGTTCTGCGGGGGATTTAGGCATCAGTCTTCATCCTCTTCCGGCTCTTCCAGTGCGTCACGGAAAGCCACTGCGATAACCTTCCCGCCAAACACCTCCATGTGCGCGCGTACCGGCGGCTCTTTGCCATCTTCAAACTCAACAACGAAAGTCATGGTAGACATCACTTCACCTCCTGCGGGGCGGCTGCGAGCATGGCGGCGCGTCTATTCCACTTATCGACGCAGACCTTTCTTGTGTCGTGGTGGCATGAGCATGGAACGTCCGCTTTTTCGAATGTCCCTACCGAGCAATATACCTCTGCACCACACTGCTTACAGGTGATTGAGTAGTCTTGGTGTTCATGTCCGTGAAATTCACTGCATCCTCCGGCGTCCTCTTCAGGTTCTCCGCCGCAGAATGGGCAAGGCAGAAGCCCGTTCTTATCCGGCACTAACGGCACCGGCTGCGCGTTAGCCGCCGAGCGGAGCCGGAATGGCAAGTCGAACCACACACCTGCACCTGTCCTGTCTTTAGTGGTAAGCAGGTCTTCAATTGCTGATGCCGCCGTATGAAGCAGGTCTGCGCTGACTACCGGCGCTACCGGCGCTGGCTGCGGGTGGCGATAGAGCGGAGCAATGTTTCGCTCGAGGTCGGTAATGACGCTCCATATTTGGACTGACTCGACGCCTTGTTTCGCCATATCGCGATAACTGTCGGCATACGCCAGCACAGGATTGCGTTTATGCTCGCCGTCCATTGCAGCCAGCGCCATGAGGGAAAGCTCCATGATTTCATCAGAACTTAACCACTCTCTGATTTCTTCCTCGTCATAAGCTTCGCTATTAATGGCTCGGATAATTCGCTGAATGCGCTCTCTGGTTATGGTTGATTTGGTCATTACACTAACCTCCGAAAGAAATGTGAACGAACGAGAACAGCCAGAGGATGAACTCAATTACTCCCCAGCCAACCACCGCGCAGATGATGCCGAAAATAACAATTGCTCCGCCAAGACCATCTAAATTAAGCATCATTCAGCCTCCACCTTGATGCCAGCGGCGGCGCACGCATCTGAAAACACCGCAAAACATGACTTAACCGTATCCTTATGGAATTGGTAAAATGCCTTTGCCACCCATGGAGAGAACGCGGCTGGCTCTATTGCGGTTGGAAGCTTCACGTTGACGGTGCGGGACTCCAGCTCGGCGATTCGTTTCTCAGCCGCCTTGCGCTTGCGGAACTGCGCCTTACGACTGGCTCTCAGATTATTTTTAGCCAGTTCAGCCATGTAGAGTTGGTACTCTGCGTTAGCCAGTCGCTGACGAACTTCATCGCTCTCCATTTCGTCAATCCGCAGTTGCGCCTTCTCCAGCGCCTCTACCAGCGCGAGGACATTGTTTGGGTTAGCCAGGGCGATGAATTCAGCGTCATGTGGACGCCTTTTGCTTATGTGTTCACAAACCATGATCTCATCGTGATGGCCTCCGCCAATACCACAGCGCCCGTCGTGGTATTTGAATGCTCTCCAGTTCCCCTGGGTGGCCTTCTCTGCTGCCGCTTTCAGGCTCTGCGCCAGTTCGGTGATATCAGTCATCGCTGTTCTCCACTCCATAATCCGCAAAATACCCTGACGACATTTTGATGAATCTGTCCTCGGTTACCGTATAGGCCTTCCTGCCTTTCCTTTCTTTCCCTTCCGGGTCAACAAGATGGCAGGCATAGATGATCCGGCGCTGCCACTTTCCAGGCATTTCGGCGACTGAAAGAACCTCAAGAATTCTTTTCCCTTCTGCATCAGCTGTGTAAACGGTCTGGTCACCATAACCGCAATCAGCTGGCTCAAATGTCTTTCGGCAACCACCAATCCACCTTTCATCGGTGAATACATTTCCGTCCCATTGCTGATAGTCAGTGCATACGAAAATGAATGGGTAAACCGTTTCGAACCGGTCACCGGCGCGAATGTCCAGCATCTTGCTCATTTGTCGGCCCCCTCGCGCAGCGAATCAGCCAGCCATTGCAGATTCATAATCTGCACGCCGATATTGCTGAATTTTTTCTCCAGGTGGGCGATGGCCTTCTCAACTCCTCGCGCCTCGGCTTCGGCTACGATGCGGTCGGTAGCGGGGGTTTCGGTAAATTCGCTAACCCAGTCCTGACCGAATTCTTCAGCGCACGTCTTGTCGAGCTCTCGCTCTGACTGCTTCAGCTCCACATTCTCCGCCGCCAGCTGCTTAAACGCTTTCGCCAGCTTCAGGAACTTCTGCTCTCTGATCGACAGCTCGCCTGCGCTATCCATGGAGGCGATGAGCTCGTTTACTGTTTCGATGTTCATGCTGCCCACCATTCGATCATCATGCAGATGCCATAAGTAATTGCGCCAAATGCAACCAGGCCAATTGCGTTTATCGCCGCAGCAAACCAGCGCAGTGTGTATTTGCTGTAGCAATCCGGATCTAATTCCATACTTACCCCCGCTTACCCGTTTAACTTATTGATTCAATTGATATCAATGAAGATCGTTGTTTTAGAACTCTTCGACCTTCCACCCGCCGCCGGCTTTTGCCGGGAGCTTCGTTACTCCGATGATCCGGAATGGGTACTGGTCGGCGGCGACTTTGGTTTTCACCCTGGCATCGTCAGTCCAGTAACCCCCCCTTCACTTCGTGCATTTCCAGTTGGCCGTTTGCCAGCATCACGGCGAAGTCAGGCGTGTAGAACGTATTGTCAGCCAGACGCAGCTTGATGCCTTCGAACCGGTACCAGGCGATTTCCCCGTAGCGCTTACGCAGCTCAAGCTCTTGCGCATACGCCGTTTCGGTTTTGTTCATCTGGCCCGCTTTAAGCCGGCCAAGTGCCTGTAGTGTCTTTCGCATGATTTTTACCTTATTGGTAATTTATAACCATAAACGGATCAATATCAATAGTCTTGCGCATATTTTATTACCTTTTTGGTAAACATTAAGGCGTAAAAAAACGCGCTTCCGCGCTGCGCTGGCTGTCATGGCGCCGGTCCACCCCTGAATCCCGGCGGGATCTCGGTATCCGGACGGGATATGGTGTTCACATCTCGCTGCCCAGAGCCGCCTTTCAGCTCGAACAGCCCTTTCCAACCCTTCGCCATGCTCTGCTTCACGATCTGCATCTGCCGTGTGTGGTTTCCGCCAGACAGGTTAATCAGTTCGGTGATTGCTGCCCCCTCGCTCCGTTCAGTTGGGGCGTAGGCTTTAAACCGCATTTCTGACCTGTAGGCCTTCCACTCATCCCAGGCTTCGGCATTGAGCTGTTCAGGATACGGATAAGATTTTTTTGGCTCCCTCCCCCTTGGGGGGTTAGGGGGGATCTTATCTTTTACTTCTTCCTCTTCCTCTTCCTCTTCCTCTTCCTCTGGTAACGCTTTTTGTAACGCAGCCAGCGTTACTTTCTGCGTTTCATTTTTACGGTGTGCTGCAACCCTTCTGTTTGTAAGTGCCCGTTTTTTAGAGCTTTCCCCATTATGGCGCTCAAAGTTGGGGAGAATAAGCTTGTTGCCGTCGTAAGCGAGCCAACCAACAGCGATCAGTGCATCAGCGAACCCTGTAATAAAAGCGATACGGTCAAGCACTCCTTTTGTAACGCTGCCAGCGTTACCGTCGACAGTCTGCTGATCCGCCCATGCCCATATGCGAACGAGCTTACCGAGTACCGCGTCGGGGTCGATATTCAGGATTTCTGCTATCTGGAAAATCTCCGGCTTGTCTGGTGTGATCACCTCGACTTTTATCCAGCTACTGGCCATCCTGCACCCCCATATAAGCGCGAATGAAAGCCGCAGCAGCCTGGGCGTTTATTGCATTGCCGTAACCCTTCAGGCGGCCGACGCGGTTGCTGCTTGCCACTCTTGCCACCCCGGGCTCGACTCGTCCCATGCGTGCGGCAGCCCCATCAACCAGCGGGAATGTGCCGGGTTCAACTGGACGCCATTTGCCATCTCGACATAAGAGCCAGTCCGCATCTCGCCAAAAACCGTTAACCTCAAGGGGCCGCATATCCCCGCAAAATCCTGTAGCCTCTGCTGCGCTTTGCTGCCGTCCGGTCGCCACATGCTCATGGCTCGTTCCACTGATGGAGAACGATCGTTGTTCGTTGCCGTTGGCGTTGGCCATCCAGTCATGAATACCTGGCGCGGTAACTGGTCCAGTCTGTCTTTCCCGTCCCTCTGCGCTGTCATCCCGGAAGTGTCTTTCCAGTCCCGGCTTGTCGGTGTTGTCCAAGCCGCCAACACTGCAAAGTCCTGTAGATTTGGCTGGCGACCGGCTTCCTTCCGCGCCAGCACCTTGATCCAGTCCTGGTAGCAATTTTTGATATTGCTCGCCAGCGGACTCGGCCACCCAGTAAGCGCGTTCTCTGATGTGCGGAGCACCGATGCCCGCTGACGTAAACGGCACAAGCCCGAAGGCGTATCCCATTCCTTCCAGGTCAGCTTGTACAAGGTCGAACCATACGTTTGCGTTACCTGCTGCAACCTGTTCGCCAAAGACATGCTGAGGTCTGCGCTCGCTGATGAGATGGAAGAAGTGGGGCCAAAGGTGCCGCTCGTCAGTAAACCCATCTCCTTTGCCTGCCGCGCTGAAAGGCTGGCACGGGCAGGAGCCAGTCCAGACCGGGCGATCGTCAGGCCATCCTGCGAGGCGGAGGGAATGGGACCAGACGCCGATACCGGCGAAAAAGTGGCACTGGGTAAATCCTCTGAGGTCGTCAGGTGTGACATCTTCAATACTCCGTTCGTCAACTTCGCCCGGGGCGATATGCCCGGCGGCTATGAGGTTACGCAGCCACTGCGCCGCGAATGGGTCGATCTCGTTGTAGTAAGCTGAAGGCGTCATGCTGCCTCCCTGGCCTTTCTGGCTGCTTTCAGACGCTCTGATCTCATCTGAGCCTGCCGGCGCGCGCGCTCGTTATTGCACGTAACACACTCGCCGCTGATAGTGTATCGCTCGCTATCATGGCCATGCTTACACGCCTTCCCTGTGTAGAACCGGGTGAGCCCCTGCTCAATGGCCTCTCGCTGGGTAATTCGCTTCATCGACTTGCCCTCTTTCTGCATTTGTCTTTGGTAATTTTGCAGCAAGCCAAAAAAAGATCAACCGTATTTGGATAATTATTACCATATTGGTATTCATGGAGAGGCGGGAGCCGCCTGGGGGTGGCGGCGCGGGTGAGTTTTGAGGATTAACGTTCGTGGAACCAGAGGACCAGGTCGGATTTTGCGGAGATCCAGTTACGGGATTTGCAGGCTTTAAACAGTCTTTCTAACAGAGGCTTACGTGGAATTCTTCTACGGCCAGTCAGGTGAACCTGAATGTAGTGGCTGGTCGTGCCGGCGTCACTTGCGAACTCTTCTCGCTCAGCCGGCGAGAGGTCGAGCCAGCAGCGTTTGAAGTCAAATTTTTGCACATCGCTCATATTTTTTTAGTCCCGGACTAACTTTAGACAGCCTGATTATTACCAATCTGGTGTAAAAATCAATGGCTGTTACCTTTTTGGTAAGTTTACCTTTATGGTAATATTCTATTAAATTTAATCAGTTAGGTAACAATTTCAGGCTAAAAAAATAGAAATGAAAAGCATCTACGACATACGACGCGACAACCTCAACGAGATAATCCGGAAGGATTTCGATAACACGCAACTCCGGTTTGCCGAGAGATTCAAAAAATCAGCGAATCTCGTTAACAGGTGGAGCAAAGGGACAAAAAATATCGGCGCAAGCGTCGCACGCGAGATCGAGGCTTTCACCAGGAAAGAGCGATTCTGGCTGGATGTCGACCATCTTTCTGACAACCCGATCCTGCCGAAGATTATCGACCCGCAGGAATGGAGCGTAGAAAAGCAGGCAGCTTTTACCCTGGGTGTATGGATGGGAGAGCATCCGAATCTGAACTCAGAGAAAAAGGTTTCTGAAGCGGCCGGCATCGGTCAGGCGACCGTAAATCGCATCCTGAACGTAGAAGGTTCAACCAGTATTGGCGTACTGGCGGCTATCGCGCGGGCGTTCGGCCGCGATGCATATGAGCTGATCCTGCCGCCTGGTAATGCTGGTCTGATTGACTATGACCACCACGAATACGCCAGGCTGCCGCAGGAAGAGAAAAACAAGATCACCGCCTTCATCAAGTTCATCGTCAGCCAGAACCAGTAAACCTCTAATCAACCTGTCACTCCTGCCGGGGGGATAACTTCCCGCGCCTCATACATTTACCAAAATGGTAAACTTTTCCTCGTCACATCTATTGACTAATTCGAAAATTGATCAGATTATTACCTTAACGGTAACAGCAGGGCGTTGAATTACCAGAAACCCACCACCGGGTGGCTTTCTCATACCCCTGATATTTACCAAATGGTAATAGTGAGGTGTGTATGCAATGGCAAATCATTAACGGCTGGTACTGCGTTACGGCATGCGGGCTGATGAGCTGGAAGTTTCGCACGCTGCCGGAAGCAATCAGCTGGGCCTTCGTCAGCAAACTGGCAGCAAAAACGGAAATGGGTATGGGGGTGAGTAAGTGACTGATTTAGCAATTATCGAAATCGCGCCAGACATGGCGCCGGCAATTTACGTTGAGAACGGGCTTGATTCCTTCCTGGAAAAGATCCGCGCCGGAGTAAACGAAGTTCCTGACCTGAGCACTGCAAAGGGACGGGCTCGTATTGCATCGCTGGCCGCACAGGTATCACGCAGCAAAACTGCTGTAGAGAAACCTGGCAGGGATTACCTGAAGCGCCTCAAGGAGCAGCCGAAAGTGGTTGAAGCTGAATTGCGCCGCTTCGTCACCGAATGCGATCAGCTGCGCGATGAAGTACGCCGCCCTCTTACCGAGTGGGAAGATGCTGAAAAGGCGCGCACCGAAGCACTGCAGCAGCGCCTTGTGGATTTGCGTGCGCTGGCTGACGTGATCGACACCGCCGGTAACTACCTGCCTTCTGCTGATATTCAGGCGCGCATTCTGGAAGCTAAATCCGTGGTGCTGGATGACAGTTGGCAGGAGCGCGCAGCAGAGGCGGGAGTGGCTAAAGATTCAACTATTCAGCAACTGGAAGCGTCGCTGGTAATAGCGCAAAAGCGCGAACATGAAGCCGCTGAGCTTGATCGCCTGCGCAAAGAGGCAGAAGAAAAAGCACGCCTTGAGCGTGAAGAGAATATCCGTCGTGAAGCCGCTGAACAGGCTAAGCGTGATGCAGAGGCAAAGGCACAGGCTGAAATTGATGCTGCTGCACGCCGTGAATCTGAAGCCAGAGCTGCAACTGAACGCGCAGAGCGAGAAAAAATTGAAGCCCAGCAGAAAGCAGAGCGTGAAGCAAAAGCCGCTGCTGAAAAAGCTGAGCAGGAAAAGAACGCTGCTATCGCAGCGGAGCGCCGCCGTCAGGAGGAAGCTGAATCAGCGCGCCTGGCTGAGCAGAAGCGCATTGCGGAAGAAGAAGCGCGCCGGGCCGCTGATAAAGAGCACCGCCGCAGCATCAATCGACAGGCTATCGCAGACCTGATTGAAAGCGGCCTTACGCAGGAAATGGCAGAGAAGGCACTGATCGCCATCGCCAGCGGGAAGGTATCTGCAGTCTCTATCAAGTACTGAGGTGCGTATGAACACTCAGCAGATTAACAACCTGAAAAAAATCATGAACAGCATCGACAGCAACTACCAGCTGAGCCAGATGCACTATGAGCGCCAGGTGGAGCTGATCGACGCGATCAAATACCACCAGCTGCAGAAACCTTTCTACGAACTGGAGCGCAAAGGCGTGCGCGCCGAGATTCTGGAAGAACTGATGATGAGCCCGGAATTCGAAGAAGCTCTCGCAGCGTACCAGGCCGCGCTGACCAGCATCATCGCGAAGTGGGATCTGGCTGACCAGCTGGATACGGCGAGGAACGCGGCATGACACCAGGAATTTACTTCGATATCAGCAACGAGGACTACCACGCCGGCGACGGCGTGAGTAAGTCACAGCTGGATATGGTGGCGCTGAGCCCGGCCCTTCTGCAGTGGCAGAAATCAGCACCGGTCGATACCGAAAAGCTGAAAGCTCTGGATATGGGTACTGCCCTGCACTGCCTTCTTCTGGAGCCGGAAGAGTTCGATAAGCGCTTCATCGTGGCGCCGAAGTTCAACCTGAGAACCAACCAGGGGAAAGCAGATCAGGAAGCCTTCCTGAAAGACGTCGAGAACATGGGCATGACGGTAATGGACTCCGAACAGGGCCGGAAGCTGAAACTGATGCGTGATAGCGCAATGGCGCACCCGGCAGCACGCTGGCTGCTTGAGGCGGAAGGATTCTGCGAAGCCTCTCACTACTGGACGGATCCGGAGACTGGCGAGCTGTGCCGCATACGCCCGGACAAGCGCCTGAAGAATCACCCTGTCCTGCTGGACGTGAAGAAAGTTGCCGATATGGAGCGTTTCTCGCGCCACATTGAGGAATTCCGGTACCACGTACAGGACGCGATGTACCGCGAAGGCGCGCAGCAAACCACCGGCGATCCGCATGGATTCTTCTTCCTGGCAGTGAGCGAAACCATTGACTGCGGCCGCTACCCGGTGCGGGTTTTCGAACTGGATGCGCAGGACGTGGACACAGGGCATGCGCTTTACCGCCGGGATCTGAATACCTATCACCAGTGCCGCGAAACAGGCGACTGGGGTGGATTTGAAATTATTAAACGCCCTGAGTGGGCACGTAAACAGGATATGTACGTATGAGCAACGACATCGCAATCACTTCTCAGCCTGGCGCTACCGTCGGCACCGCCGCGGCAATCTTCAGCCCGGAAGGCATCAACCAGTTAGTGCGCTTTGCTGAGCTGATGGCTCAGAGCAGGGTTACTGTTCCGGCGCATCTTGCAGGGAAGCCGGCAGACTGTATGGCTGTAGCAATGCAGGCTGCACAGTGGGGAATGAACCCTTTCGCTGTAGCGCAAAAAACCCACGTCATTAACGGCGCGCTGGGTTATGAAGCGCAGTTGGTAAATGCAGCCATCACCGCAATGGCGCCAACAAAGGATCGCGTTCACTTTGAATGGTTCGGCCCATGGGAAAACGTGATCGGAAAGTTCATCGAAAAAACAAACGACAAAGGGAAAAAGTATCTGGCGGCTGGATGGTCAGCAACGGATGAAAAAGGGTGCGGGGTAAAGGTCTGGGCAACGCTGAAAGGTGAAAGTGAGCCTCGAGTACTGGACCTATTACTTACCCAGGCCCAGGTTCGTAACTCAACTCTATGGGGCAGCGATCCAAAACAACAACTCGCATATCTGGGGGTTAAGCGATGGGCCCGCCTGTATTGCCCTGACGTAATTCTCGGCGTCTACACCCCTGACGAATTGCAAGAAGCAGCACCGCGTGTTGAGCGCGATATTACGCCAACACCAGCGACTGCATCCGGCATGAACAAGCTGATCAACACGAAGCCTGAACAACCGGCGGAAGAGAAACCAAAGAGCAGCGACGACCGTGATCCAGAAGAAATTCTGTGCGCTTTCACTGACGCAGCGATGAACTACAACACGCTGAAGGACCTGGACAACGCTTACAAATACGTTGCCAAAAAGCTCGCTAACGATGATGAACGTCTGGCTAAAGCTACGGACGTCTACAGCATCCGCCGCGAAGAGCTGAATCAAATCCCGATGTAATCACCACCGCGGCGCCGGGCGCGCCGCACTGAAAAAAGAGAGGTAACGATGAAAGGTGCATTAGGAAAAAAGGAACTGCTGGCGGTGGTGCCTGTATCGATGAGCACTATCGACCGCATGGAGAAAAACGGGGAGTTTCCTAAGCGTTTCTGGATCACAGACAAGCGCTGTGCTTGGAACAGCGAAGAGATCGAGCGCTGGCTGGATGAACGTCAGCAGAACGGCACAACGGAGTTTGCTGGAAAAAAGCCTCCGGTTGAGCAGCGAGTATTTCGCCCGGTTGGTAACGCGGCGTGACGTCGCTGGCGAGGTACTGGGAAAGGTGGTCAGGATGGTTTCTGTACCTGGCCGCCGTATCCGCCTGGCTGTTCCTGCTGGCGGTCATTTTTCGAGAGGGTTGGATACGATGAATCGGATGGAAAAATACCACGCGGATTATGTCTCGCAGCGCAAAGCGCCACCTCTTGTCGCCGTAACACCGGCAGCAATGGAGATCGAGCAGCGCGCTATTGCTCGCGAGAACAAAGGCCAGTACCGCCTGGCCGCTCGCCTCTGGCTTGAGTGCATGGATGCGGCCACTGGCGAGGTTGAGCGGGCCCGTATCGCTATACGCCGCGATCAGTGCATTGGCCGCGGGAACCGGCTTCGCCAGGGATGCTATGCCGGGATCTGCGCAACCGCCGGGGTGATTTATGACTAACCCACACGACAGCATTCGCGTAGGCAGTATCACGCTGGTTTATTCGTCCGTACGCCGTGGCTGGCTGGCGCCCGGCGGCCAGGTTATCCAGAACCCGCTGAAGGCTCAGCGCCTGGCGGAGCAACTGAATAGCAAGAAGGTGTCAGCATGAGCGGAAAATACACCCTGATTTATGCAGATCCGCCATGGGCATACCGCGACAAGGCAGCCGACGGTGACCGCGGCGCCGGTTTCAAGTATCCAGTGATGAATGTTCTGGATATCTGCAGGCTGCCGGTATGGGAGCTTGCCGCCGAAGATTGCCTTCTGGCTATGTGGTGGGTACCGACTCAACCGGTAGAAGCGCTGAAAGTCATGGAGGCCTGGGGATTCCGCCTGATGACCATGAAGGGATTCACCTGGCACAAGACGAACAAGCACAAAGGGAACAGCGCGATCGGCATGGGCCATATGACCCGGGCGAACAGCGAAGACTGCCTGTTTGCGGTGCGCGGGAAACTACCGGCCCGCATGGATGCATCAATTTGCCAGCATGTCACGGCGCCGCGCCTGGAGAACTCGCGCAAACCAGACGTTATCCGCGAGAAACTGGTGCAGCTGCTTGGCGATGTCCCGCGCATTGAGCTCTTCGCCCGCCAGTCGTCCCACGGTTTCGACGTGTGGGGTAACCAGTGCACGGCGCCGGCGGTTGAGTTGCTGCCAGGCTGCGCAGTGCCGGTAGTGAAGACGGAGGCCGCATGAACATTGCCGAAGAGGCCTCGCTGATACGACAACTCGAAGAGGCGCGCGCCATTATCAACCAGAGGAATGGTGAGATCATTCACCTGCAGAGAGAAGCGGCGCGCTACCGTGAACAGCGGGATTCTGCAAACGCGATGGTTAAGTTCCTGCGCGGACTCTTTGAGAATTCTTCGAAGGCGACACAATGAGCCGCCTCCGGGCGGACTATTGTTCATTCATCCACTTTTCAAATGCAGACGGGGAGAACGGCACCAGGTCGTAATGCTCCCCGTTTATCCATTCATCAACCATATTTGCCCACTGCTGCAGCATGTAGGCCCGCTGCCTGGAATACTCGGCCTTGTTGTAAACCGCCCTCACACCCTTCTGTTCATGCGCCAGCGCCTTCTCTATCCAGTCTGAAGGGAATCCCGCTTCATGCAAAAGCGTGCTCGCTGTGCGCCGCAGGTCGTGCACTGTTAGAGGTTGCAGGTTCTCCCCGGCATCCGATGCCGCAGCAACCGCGCGATCGATGACTGAGTTCAGAGCGGCATTGGATAACGGCTTACTGGTGCTGTAGCGACCTGACAACAGATAATCACTCCCACCGGCGCACATCTGCAGGCCTACCATCAGATCCTGCGCCTGAGGCGGCAGATAGATGACGTGCGACCGGCTCCCCTTCATCCTGTTAGATGGGATCGTCCAGGTTCCTTTGCTGAAATCCACCTCTTTCCACGTCGCCATGATGAACTCGGTTTTGCGCACCATAGTGATCAGGATGAGCTTCACAGCCAGCTTTAAGGTTGGCAAAGTGCTGACGGTATCGAGCGACCTGAACAGCACGCCGATTTCTTCAGGCTGCAGGCAACGGTCACGCGGTTTAAACATGGCGATCGCCGAAGGTTTGATATCTGCGGCCGGGTTGAATAACCCGTGCCCGCGGTCATTGGCATACCGGTAAACGCTGCTGATGATTTCACGCGCCTGCACCGCCGTCGCACGTCCGCCGCGCTCGACTATGCGATCGCAAAGATCACGCACCATAGGAGTCGTTATCTCGGACATCATTTTGTTTCCGAGAACAGGCAAAATATCCCGGTCGATTACTGATTGCTTCATAGCCCGCGTGCTGTCTGCCAGGACCACATGTTTCATGTAGGCGTCGGTATGTACCGTAAATGTTTCGGCGCCGCGGATCCTTTTGATACCGTCACGCTTCGCCGCAGCCGGCGACTGGCCTGCGTTCAGCAGCTTTTTAGCCGCTATCAGTTCATCCCTGGCTTCAGCCAGCGTGATACCGTCACGACCATACTGACCGATAACCAGCGTCTCCCGGCGGCCGTTGATGCGGTAATCGTAACGAAACGAGATGGTGCCTGAGATCAGCACGGCTACATACAGCCCGTCACGATCGGAGACCTTGTACATTTTGCCCTGCGGTTTCAGGTTTTTGAGTTTGGTATCGGTAAGCACATTTCACCCGTGATGCATCATTTTTCTGACGGTACGAGAGTATACCGTAATGGTAATACCGTCAGGTATACCGTCAAAAAATGTGAGATAGAGTGAATAGTGTTGAAGTGATATAAAGAAAAACCCTCTGTAAAAACAGAGGGTTGCATTTCAATTTGAGTAGATATGATTAGCTATAAGGTAGCCGTTAATCATTCCCACTCAATCGTTGCTGGCGGCTTGCCGCTGATGTCATACACCACGCGGG
>OGSM01000310.1_pt1 | contig 16290 bp, 29 predicted proteins | sample 1573871 | NCBI WGS metagenome assembly OGSM01 (sample SAMN03295848, study PRJEB24534) | human gut metagenome | isolation source: fecal sample 1 from infant 7 | host: Homo sapiens | place: USA: Pittsburgh, PA | collected 2014-07
CTTTTGCCAGCGGTCGCGGATGCGTTCGATAACGTCACGGCTCATGCGGCCTCCTGATGGCGGGCGCGGCGCCTCTCCAGCGCGCGGGCTCTGCGGGTGAAGATGGATTTGATGCGCTTCAGGTAGGGAATATCGAACCGGCGCGGCTCGTTATCAGCCTCAAGGCGCTCTACGCGATCCAGACCAATGCGCTCAATCAGGTGAATGCGGTATTCAACGGCATTTCCGCTCAACTGCCGATTGCAGCGGGTGCAGGCGGAGTGGACGTTGAACACGTTGAATTTCAGGTGTGACGCCGCGCCACGGGAACGGTAATGACTGGCGTCAATAGCGCTGCCGGTCAGGTAGTTGCTCTTACCGATAAGCGGGCTTCCGCAGCTGACGCAGGACTTACCTTCGTCACGAATGCGAATGTACCGGTTAAAGGCAGACTGAGCCTCTTTATCCCATTGGGCCTTTGTCTTGAATGACTCTCGCTTAGCGCGGCGACGCTGGCGCCCCTCTTTCTCGGATTCGCGCTGGCGCTTCACCGCCCTGGCCTTCGCCGCTTCCCGGGCTTTTGCTGTCTGTTTTTTGCCGATCTCGCTGGCGCATTCAAAACTGCATACCACCTGCCCTTCCCGGGCAGGATGGAACCATTCGCGGCAGTGGGCGCATTTACGACGTGCAGGTTTACGCATGTGGCCTCCGTGCTCTCAGGCGTAGCCACTTCTTATCGACCAGGCGAGCGGTGTAGTCTTTCAGGGTTGGGATATCTGATGGTTTAACTTCGACCTTGCGCTTGCGGTGCGCCGGCACACGGAAGATGCCGCGCTCCATTACTTTGGCGAGAAGACATTGCATAGCCATCACCCCGCAAAGCTCAGCAGCTGACTGGCGGCGTTTTCAGCCTCAGCCGGCGAGTGGAACTTGCGACGCAGAATGTAGTTCCAGAGCACATTCAGCACTGATTTGTAGACGCCGTTAAACTGGCTGTCGTCCATGCTGGCGAAGGAGATCGACTTTGCGACACGACGACGGCTGCCGTCAGGCATCTGGTATTCATCGTAAAAGCCAGCCTGAATGGTTGCCCGCTCGCGGAATGATTCGAAGTGTTTCAGCAGCGCCATATCGCGGGAACGGGATATACCGACCGAGGAGAGATACATCTCCGCGGCGTTCTGGAGTGCAGCGCGCTGATCGAGGTCGGATGAAAGGAAGTCGATAAACCCGGATATAAGGGTTCGCTCCGCGGGCTCAATGAGTCCACCGGAAGGGGTCCAGTAGTGATACCCGAGAGTCAGAAGCTTGAAGAACTTCTTGTGGAATGCGTAATTCCGGGGCTTGCGGAACTCACCGCAAAGCAGTTGCCCTACCGGGATAAGTTGCAGGTATTCGCTGGTTCCCGGCTCTGCGGGAATCAGTACGTTTTGATAACTCTTCTCAAATTGCAGTGTTTGCGCCATGTGTCCCCACTTGGCGCCGGGGTAAAGTTGTCAGTTGTCCAGACTGACCAGGTAATTATCGCCCCTCACGGGGATAAAAGCAAAATGAGCATATACGATAAACCCCTCAGGAGAGGGGTTTGATTTCAACTGGAGGCTTTACGTTCTGCGGGGGATTTAGGCACCTTTCACCTCTACGCATTGAATATTATCTACGCTTGGCGAAACATCGTCCCAGGACCTCTTATCATCTGCAACTTTCATCGCCTTAATGGCTGCTTTGCACTGCTCCATACTCTGCATGGGAACCACCTGCATATTCGATGATTGGCTGCTGATGACGAAAATCAGGAAGATGTACGCCATCACTTCACCTCCAGGCGCCAGACGGCCTGGCCAATGCGGCTCTCGTGGGGACATTTGGATACCAGCCCCTCTTTCGCCAGTTCAATAAGCTCTTTGCGGAGGTCGGCGCTCCTCCATTCCACCCCAGGGAATTTGCGCTCCATCGCGCATCGGATATTCCAGGTAGCCATGCGGAAAGGGTATCCGCTCCCCAGTGTCGCATCCTGCAGCGCAGCAGCATCAGTCATCACCTGCATGATTTTGCTTTTTACGTCACTCACTCTTCACCTCCTGCGGGGCGGCCGGCAGCGGCATCCAGTGGGTAACACGACCTGTTAGCGCCTTGTCTGACCATGCACCTTCATTCCATGAGCAGTTCCATTGGTAGTGGCTTTTCCCCAAGCTGTTTTGCTCTTCCACATAGCACCAGTAACGGCCACCTTCTTCTGGCAGGCGCTCGCTTACCGGAATCCATCCTGAAACTACCGGTGCTGGCTGCGCGTGGAGATAGAGCTTAGTGCCAGGCTCAAAGGACTGGATAAGGCGGCGATAAGAAAGCGCATCCCCTCCATCATCGCCAACAACAATCACCGGCTCGCTGTCCGCTACCGGCTGCACTGGCGGCATATCTGGACCTTTGCGAATGGCTTTTGCCAGCTCGATAGGGTCATCGTAAAGCCAGTCTCCGGTCTCAGGGTGATTGGCTTCTGCCAGTTGGGCGGCCCACTCCAGACCGTCTTTGTGTCCCTGCAGGTAGTCGAGAGGCATCTCAACCGGCTCGCTGTCCATTGCGGCCAGCTCCATGTCGTCGATAATTGCTTGCAGCCTTTCTGCTTCCCTTTTCCATGCGGCCCATGATTTTGGGTTTTTATCTATAGTTTCAATTTCATCAGACATTTTTCGCCCCCTTGAACATATCGCAATGGCAATTTTTAGCTTTTCGGCCGCTACCGCACGGACATTTTTGATTTCGCAATTCTCCTGGAACGATTTTTACCATAGAGCGCTTACGCTCCTCTTCTCGCTCCATATCGCGTAAAACCAATCTCCAGTCGCGCATCACTCAGTCTCCACCTTGATGCCAGCGGCGGTGAGCATTGCCAGCACATCATCAACCTTGAGATATTCCCCATCATCGTCACTGTGAACGTACCAGTCGTCATAACCATCAGCACCGGGTTGAAGACGTTGTGGCAGCTTCACGGTGACGGTGCGGGACTCCAGCTCGGCGATGCGCTGGCGCAGTGCTGTGTTATCGTCGAACAGCTCACAGATGTGGCGATTCTGCTTGCGAACGCGATTTTCGCTTTCAGTCGTTTGCTGCTGCGCCTTCTCCAGCTTTTCGCTGTTAGCCTCAGCTGTTTTTCTCCACGTTGCGCAAATACGTTTCTCTGATTCCAGTGCCTCTACCAGCTCAACGTTTCGTTTTCCTTTGGCCTCAACCTGTCGATACAGCTCATCCCAACTTTTTGAGTTGTCGCGCACCAGACTTGTCACGCGCTCTTCACGTGACTTGTAATACTCCAGCGCCTCTACCAGCGTGCCAATAACCTTTGCAGCTTGCCCGCACTCATCGACGATAGAAACGTTGGTGCCGGTATCTCGGCCATCTACCTCAAACCGCAAATCAACGTCATCGGAGTCGATATCAGCAGGCTCAAACTGCGAGATATATTCCAGGGTAAATACAGACGCTTTCGCTTTACTGACGAGTAGCGCCAGTTCGGTGATATCAGTCATGATTAGCCCCCTCGCGCAGCTGCTTGGCGAAGTCGTCAGCAGAAAGTGCAACCCCTTTTGCTAAAGCGTCAAAAAACTGGTCATCACCAGGAATTCGAAGTTTTGCCGCGAACTCCTCCACCCCATCAGCCTTAATCCCGGCCAGGTAGGCATCGGTGGCGGAAAAATCCAGCTCATCGGCACAAGGGATCACTTCGCCGTATATCCGCTCCATAGCTTCATCCCAGCCATAGCGGCAGGCGTCGTACCGGTCAGTAATACCTCGGTCTTCCAGTCCGCACCCCATGCCTTCTGCGTGGTACTGAGGTTCGTTATCCAGGTTGGTTACGGAGTCAACGATCTGTTTCATCGCTACATTTTCCAGAGCTAACGCCACATTCTCCGCAGCCAGCTGAGCATTTTGGTCTGCCAGCACATTCCCGGTTTTTATGGCGGCATCCAGTGAAGCGCTGCAAATGCGAAACGCTTTCGCCAGCTTCAGGAACTTCTGCTCTCTGATTGACAGCTCGCCTGCGCTCTCCAGCGACTGAATGAGCTCGTTTACTGCCTGTAGTGTGATTGTCATTTGGAGGCTCCTTCGGTAAGCATGGCGATGATTTCTTCCGGGGTCTCTTTCACGTCAATGCGTTCTCCGGAGGTCATTTTCAGAATTGTCACGCCAGCGAAAAACATGCTGACGATGTGACCTGCGGCAACAAATACAGGCTCGTAGACTGTTTCAGGCTCCCAGCCATATTTGCCCTGGCGCTCTACCGTTCCCCTTTGGCTTAATTTGATAAATTTCATGCCTGCGCCCTCCCGTAAACAGCCAGTACCCGCTTCATCGCCGCACTGTTACGGCACTCCTGAAATATTCCGTTAGTGCAGCTGCGCGCGGTACCATCCTGCTCTTCCGGTGTCGCCAGGCGATAAGTCACCGTTCGCCAGACCTTGCTCACCCGGACAATCTTGCGGGCCCGCTCCAGATCGAGCGCATTCTTCGTGATGCAGTTGATGGTCATGCCGCACTCTGTGGCCACATCCTTCGCGGTAAAGGTCCTGTGCGTTTCGAGATAACGCAGAATTGCCTGTTTTCCTTTCATCGTCTTAGCACTCATAGTCAGCCTCCTGTTGCACCTGGCCGCTGTAGGTGAAATCTACCGGGTCTAGGCCTGAGTAGCGGCTGCTGAAGTGGTAGGTCTTTTCTGCCCCCGGCGCATGGCGGGACTTCACACAGATGATTTCGGTGATGCCTTTCAGTTCGGTGTTTTCGTTGTACTTCTCATCCCGATACACCATGAAGATCACATCTGCCTCCTGCTCAATAACGCCAGACTCTCGCAGGTCTGCCGCAACGGGACGCTTATTAGCGCGCTGCTCCAGGTTTCGGTTCAACTGGGCCAGAGCGATGACCGGGCAACGCAATTCTTTCGCCAGGTTCTTCAGACCAGTGGCGATCTCCCCTACGCTGCGGTTCATGTTCTCCGGGTCTGACATCCGCATTTTCTGAAGATAATCGACGATTACCACGCCCAGTCCGCCCAACTTCTTGCTCATACGCCGCGCTTCCGCACGCACCTGGTGAACGCTTAGGGATGGCTTGTCATTGATGTAGATTGGAGAGTCGATGAACTCCTTCATGCAGTGACTAACCTTCCCCCATGCCTCGTCCATTTTCCCGCTAACCTTGCTCAGCAGATCTTCTTTGCTTACCCGCGCCCGGTGGAAAGCGACTCGCTCCGAGATTTGTTCCACTGGCATTTCGAGACTGAAGAACAACACCGGCTTTTTGTTTTTCAGGCCTACGGTTTCTGTCACTGTGGTGCTAAACATGGTTTTCCCCATGCCAGGACGTCCGCCAACAACGATGAAATCTGTGTTGTTAAACCCGCCAAAAGCGCTGTCGATGGTTGCCATGCCAAGCTCGGTTTTGTGCTTCCAGATATCGCCGTTAATAATCGACTGGATGGCCTCTAACGACATGTCGATCCCGGTGGTGATGTGCTCAGTGCCATAGTCCGCACTGTGCTCAATACCGGAGATATCGGCCTGTATGTTGCCGATGATGTCAGCGATACCCTCACTGGATGGTTCGGACAGTTTCTGGATCCCTACCTGCAGGGCTAGGGTCATACGACGTCCAAGGTGCATTTCCCGTAGCTTTTCGCAGTAGGCGGCCAGGTTAGCGAACGATGGCGTGTTTTTGCTGCATTCAGCCAGGTAAGCGAATCCCCCCGCACTTTCCAGCGCGCCAAGCCGTTCAAGATCGCTGGTCAGCGTAAGCAGGTCTATCTTCGAACCGGATTCGTTGAGTCGCTTATATGACCGCAGAGCCACTTTATGGGGCGTTGCTGTGAAGTGGTCCTCAGTCAGCCCCTCAATCGCATCGGTAGCCATGTCGGCGCCATCTGCGCGACCTGCTGCAAGCATTATTCCGCCAATGACGGCCTGCTCAACGTATAAATCAATAAAACGGCTCATGCTTTGACTCCCTTGCGCTCACGGTGCTCGTTGATGGCCTGCTCGTAGACAGATCCCCAGTTCTTCGGATTCAGTATCCAGTCGAGAGTCAGCCATGGCTGATCGCCTCTGGTGCCGAACAGGGAAGACTTGCTAATCAGCTCGAAGGCCATTCCCATGTGCTTCAGTTCTCGCCAGTTGCCCTGGGTGGTTTTGCCGTTCCACACAGCTTCCAGGTCTCGATAGGCCGGACGGCGGCGGTTCCACTCATGCAGTGAAACTGCCTTTGAATGGAATTTTTCATTCCAGAGCTTGATGATCTCTTCGTGCGGGCAGGCTTTCGGGTTGCTTCCATGACCATCTGCCCATATCAGGGCGTCTGACAGGTATCCATCAAATCGGGTCATACGACACAGGTTCTCTGGCTTGAAGCTGTGACCCCAGTTCACATGGGCCCAGCGGATAACCAGCTTCAGCTCTTCAGCGGTGTAGCACTGGTCTTTGCTCTTCACCGTGGAGAGAGCTTTCTCAAAAGGCGCCAGCGCAGCACAACGACTACCCGTTAGCTCGTTGAAGTAATCCATCACTTCCTGAGCGAGTGAGTTTTCCCCCTTGGGGGATTTAGGGGGATCTTTTCTTTCTTTCTTTTGAATAGTTTCTTTTGTGTTTAGCTGAGTTGGCTTATGGGTATTAGCTGACTTGGCTAATGTTTCATTAGCTGTTTCGGCTAATGATTTGCCATTTTGGCTAATGCTGAAATTCCAGTCAGAAATCACCTTGTTCACCCCGATCGCCAGGCCATTGGTAACGATGATGTTCATTGCAATCATCTCGTTCTTGGCCTTGCAGACATGCGTATGGTGAATGCCGGTCATTTCTGCAATCTGGGTATTGGTAATGCGGTCAAACTTTTTCCCGAACCCGTAAGTTTTGCGGATCACCGCCAGAACGACCTTCAGCTGGCGAGCCGTTAAATCAGCAGCCATAACCGCTTCCAGCAGCTCGTTAGCGATGCGGGTATACCCATCATCGATATCTGCCACCTGACGCTCCACAGCCGCCAGAGACGGCCTGATTGGTGTAACTGTTGCTAGGTTACTCATGACCGTTCTCCTTGCGGTTGAATTTTTCCAGGATGGCTCTTAGCTTTATGCCAACCTCTGGGTTGCACGACCTAATGAATCAGTCACGAGCAATATTTTTGTGTACTGCCGCCTGGTAAAATCTGTTGCTCTTAGGCATAATTACTCCTGTGAATTTGTTCAGTTAATTCGCGTAGAAAGCCGTTAGTGTTAGCGCACTGCGGCTTTCGCCTTTTAGGCACTTCATCAGTCCCACCCAAGCGGACCAGGACGGCACCGCTCTGCACGTAATCCGATATCAGCAAGCGTCTCAACTGACTGCAGGTAGTGGCGGGAAACTACCACCGCCTCCGGTGGAACAACCTGCAGGCCCAACACTGATATTTCCTTCGCCATTTCTGCGTAATACCCCTCGCTCTTGCGGCGACTGATTGTCGACTCGCTAACCCCTCGCATTTCCGCAAAAACCTTTTGGCCAATGGACAAAAGCCGGTTTAGCAAAATGCCTTCAATCTCAATTGGGTTGAGGATTGGCGGCTCTAACTTTCGGGCTATTGCATTCTCCATCTGTGATACTTCCTCTGGTGGTGTTTGAAAGGCCGATTAAATCGGCAACTTATTGAGATTGAGATGGCATCTCGCCATAAAGCAGCCACTTAGGGTCGCAATGGAGCGCAGTTGCCAGTTCGAACAAATAACGTGGGCGCTTGGTTGTCCCGGCCTCAATTGCCTGCAGAGACTGCTGTCTCATGCCAACTTTTTTTGCTAATTGCGCCTGAGACAGATTCATCTCTTCGCGCTTTTTTTTGAGGCGTTGCGAAATGGTTTCCATGTTACCTCCTACAGTTTTATCTGTATTCTGTGACAGTTATTTCTGTTTGTCAATTACAGTTTTAACTGTGAATATCAAGGCATACATTGAGAGGGATTTATGAGCCTTGCAGATCGCGTAAAGCAAAAGAGAATTGAGCTCGGTCTAACGCAGACCGAGGCAGCGTTGAATGCCGGAATAACTCAGCAGTCATGGCAGAGCATTGAAAAGGGAGACACCAGAAAACCGCGTAACATTATTGGCATAGCTAAGGCGCTAAAGTGCGATCCTGACTGGCTAATGAATGGCGGAGCCTTTATGCCTATTGCTGAAGTTAGCAGCAAGAAGGTGCCTCTCATAAGCTATGTCCAGGCAGGGGCTCTCGCAGAAAAAAATCCCATTGAGGCATTTGATGGGAGTTTTGAGTACATCCTTACAGACAACGAAGTTTCTGATTTTACTTTTGCTTTACGCATCGAAGGCGATTCGATGGAGCCAGACTTCAAGGCTGGAGATGTGATCATTGTAGACCCCGAAGTTGAGCCAACCCCCGGAGAGTTTGTTGTAGCCAAGAACGGTGGGGCTCAAGCGACCTTTAAAAAATATCGGCCTACTTACACGGATCACCTGGGCTGCCAGCATTTCGAGCTTGTGCCATTGAATGATGACTACCCGATTATCAGTAGCGATCATCAACCACTAACAATCATCGGCGTGATGATTGAACACAGAATCTATCGAAGAAAGCGCTAACCCCCTCCCCCTCTCAGAATAGAACCGGCGTACGCCGGTTTTTTTTCGCCCCATCAAAATAAATCACCTTTCATTACAGTTAGATATGTAATCAATGACAAAAAATACAGTTTTGTCTGTTGACGAAAATACAGTTTTATCTGTAAATTTAAGCCATCCAAACAACACCGGCAACGCCGGGGTGAAGTCAAAACGTCCCGTTAGCCGCGATAAGGCAAAGGTGAAGAGATGATCCGCGAAGAAGACAAGCCTGCATGGCGTAATTTTTGGTTAAAGGTCGTTCCGTTTTTGGTTGCTGTCCTCTTTTTTAGCTTCGCATGCTGGGGTGGAAAATGAGCAAACAAGGCATTCGTTCACTGATTTACTGCCTGCTGATCTGCGGTGTTATCTGGGCGGCAGTGGTTATCAAAATTCTGCACGCTACGGGGGTGTTCAATGGTTAGTCATCATTACGGGACACAGACCGTTAACCGCGGCGCCGTTCTGCCAGGGATGCTCGTTAAGCATCGTGAAATCACCTGGACAGCATCAGCAAATAAACGCGGCCGCCTGTACCTGCATCGCGGGATTGAGCGGACTTACACAACCGACTTGCTGGTTGAAGTTTATCTGAACGGGTTGGGACAAGGTCTCAGCCGGTAATCGAAACGAAGAATTTAACTGAGCTATCAGGCAGCCACTAAGGTGCCGGGAGTTTCACAACCAAATTTCAGGGGAAACCATGAGCGAAATAATGGATTTAGTCGTCATCGAGAAAAAGAACGCGATGGCGGTTTTCACCAATAACGACCAGCTCGACCCGCTTATTGAAGCGATCGAAAAAGAGGCTCGCAGCCTGGTTCCGGACGTGACCACCAAAAAAGGCCGCGATGCCATCGCATCCATGGCCCACAAGGTCGCGCGCTCTAAAACCTACATCGACAACGCAGGTAAAGACCTGGTCGCTGAGCTGAAGGCGCTGCCAAAGCAAATCGACGAAAGCCGCCGTGTTGTCCGTGAGCGTCTCGATGCGCTGAAAGATGAAGTGCGTCGCCCGCTGACTGAGTGGGAGGAAGAGCAGGAACGCATTAAGGCCGAAGAAGCCATGAACGCACTGCATGCCGAAGCGCTGGCCATGAATGAAGAGTTCGATCGGCAGCTGGCAGCTCGTATTGAGTCTGACCACGAAATGGCCCTGCTGATGAATGACGCTTTCGATCGTGAGCAGGCAGATAAAGCGGCTGAGGCTGAGCGCCAGCGCATTGCCTATGAAGAAGAAATTAAGCGACTGGCAGCAGCTGCAGCAGCCCGCGAAGTTGAGCAGCGCGCACAGCGTGAACGTGAAGAAGCGGCGCATCGTGAAGCTGTGTTGAAAGCACAAGCTGAGCAGGCAGAGCGGGATCGCATTGAAGCCATGCAGAAAGCTGAGGCTGACAAGCAGGCCGCTATCGAAGCGGAGCGCCGCAAAGCTCAGGAAGAAGCCGATCGCATCCGCCGCGAGGCAGAGCAACGCGAACAAGCTCGCCTGGCTGAGGAGAAGCGTAAAGCCGATGAGCAGGCGCGCCGCGAAGCCGACGTTAAGCATCGCAAGGCTGTAGGCACTGAAATCGTCAAAGCTCTTCTGGCCAATACCAGCCTTACCCGTGATCAGGCTATCGAGGTGCTCACCGCGGTTAAAGACGGCCGCATTCCTCATACCGGTATCAGCTATTGAGGTGCTTATGAACGCATACCGCGCATATGACGTGATCGAAGAGCGTAAGTGGGCCGAGCAAACGCTTACCGAAGAGAAGCAAAAGTGGATTGACGATCGGGCGCAGGAAATTATCGACTCGCTGCCGAAAGATCCGTCAGGGCTGTTCCGCTTCTCTGTTCCGATGGACAAAAGCCCATACGAGGGCCTTCGCAGCGATTCCGCCGGAGAGGCATATAACGATCTCATTTCGGCAGTAGCTTACGCCCAGGCGGAATACGACTGGGAACACCGTACCGGCTGCCCGTTTTAATTATTGAGGGGATTAACGATGGCAAACGAATTAACAATCACGGCGAGTGCGCTGGAGGAAAAAGGTATCGACGTCGCTACCTGGAGCGCGCTGAAGAACAGTATCTATCCTGGCGCCAAAGACGAATCGGTAATGATGGCGCTCGATTACTGCCGCGCCCGACAGTTGGATCCGTTGCTGAAGCCCGTTCACCTCGTGCCGATGAGCGTCAAAGACTCAAGAACGGGTAAAAGCGAATGGCGCGACGTCGTCATGCCGGGCATCGGGCTTTACCGCATTCAGGCAGACCGTTCTGGCGATTATGCCGGGGCCCGCGAACCAGAGTTCGGGCCAGACACGACTCAGACGCTTTCTGGTGTCGAAGTAACTTTCCCTCAATGGTGCAAATACACCGTCTACAAGCGCATGCCCAGCGGCGAGATCGTCGAGTTCAGTGCCAAAGAATACTGGATTGAAAACTACGCCACCGGCGGCCGCGACACCACGGCGCCGAACGCGATGTGGAAAAAGCGCCCATACGGACAGCTGGCGAAGTGTGCCGAGGCTCAGGCTCTGCGTAAGGCATGGCCTGAAATTGGCCAGCAGCCCACTGCCGAAGAGATGGAAGGTAAAACGCTGGAAGTGGATGCGCGTGACGTAACGCCGCGCAGCACGACAGAGGCGCTCCCCCTGGTGGCCAGTGAGGAAACGCTGCAGGCAATTACCGACCTCCTGACGTCCCTGAATAAGGACTGGGAGCAGGACTTCCTGCCTCTGTGCAGCAACATCTTCAAGCGTGACATTTTCCAGGCATCACAGCTCACCGAAGAAGAAGCGCAGAAAGGCTTTAGCTTCCTCCAGAAAAAAGCGCAGGTGGCAGCATGACGCCAGAAATTATCCTTGCACGAACTGGCATTGACGTTACCGGCGTTGAACAGGGTGATGAATCCTGGCACCGCTTACGCCTTGGCGTCATCACCGCCTCGGAAGTCCATAACGTCATTTCGAAGCCGAGATCGGGCACAAAGTGGACTGACATGAAAATGTCCTATTTCCACACGCTACTCGCAGAGGTTTGCACCGGCGTGGCGCCGGAAGTTAACGCCAAGGCGCTGGCCTGGGGGAAACAGTATGAGGCCGACGCTCGCACCCTGTTTGAGTTCACCACCGACGTGCAGGTAACCGAGTCGCCGATCCTTTTCCGTGACGAAGGTATGCGCACCGCCTGCTCACCAGACGGCCTGTGCAGTGATGGTCGCGGCCTTGAGCTGAAGTGCCCTTTCACCTCTCGCGACTTCATGAAATTCCGGCTTGGCGGCTTCGAGGCTATCAAATCCGCCTACATGGCCCAGGTGCAATTCAGCATGTGGGTAACCGGTAAGGATGCATGGTATTTCGCGAATTATGACCCTCGCATGAAGCGAGAAGGCATTCACCACGTGGTTGTTGAGCGCGACGACAAATACATGTCCGACTTCAACGAAATGGTGCCGGAGTTCATCAGCAAGATGGATGAATCGCTGTCGGAGATCGGTTTCACCTTCGGGGAGCAGTGGAAATGAAACATTACCGCGACGCCATAACCGTAGGAAAAGTGAAGTGCATGTACTCCGTCCTTCATCGTGGCTGGCTAATGCCATCTGGTGAAGTGGTAAGAAACCCGTTAAAGGCTCAGCGGATGGCTGAAGAGCTGGCCACGAAAAGAGGTGCGCAATGACTGATTATGGCGGATCGAAAACTCCAAAAAATGAACGTGACTACTGGCAAACGCCGATTGAAATTTTCAACGCGCTCGACCGCGAGTTTGGCTTCTGGCTGGATGCTGCAGCCTCTGAGAGTAATGCGCTATGCGCTCACTATCTCACTGAGCTGGATGACTCGCTGAACAGCGAATGGACGTCATGCGCGCGATATGGTGTAACCCGCCCTATTCCGATATCGGTCCATGGGTGGAAAAAGCTGCTGAACAATCCCGGGCGCAGTCTCAGGCCGTAGTGATGCTGTTACCTGCTGACATCTCTACTGGCTGGTTTATTTCAGCCATGCAATCAGCTGATGAACTCAGGCTGATAACCGGCGGCCGTGTTCAGTTTGTTCCGGCATCTGTTACAGGAAAGCGTCAGAACAACCCCAAAGGCTCGCTCCTGTTTATCTGGCGCCCGTACATCACCCCGCGACACATAATCACGACCGTATCGCTGGCTGAGTTAAAGCGGATCGGGAATCTGGAGGATGCATGACGCCAGAAGAAAAAGAAAACGCTCTCCGCGCCCAGGCTCGTCGCTGCGCAGAAGAGATAACCAAAGCGATGAGCGCAAAGCCTAAACCGAAATGGAACGCTGTATGCCCCCCCCATCCTTCGCAAGCACTACGAGAAGGTAAAGCCGATGGGTGTCAGCCTGGTGAAATTTGTCAGTGTTATTGGCCGCATGAATGGGCGGTATGGAGTGGAGTCATGAGCAAAAACCTACACATCGAACTCGGTGATAAATACGTCGTCACAGGGTCAACGCATGACCTCATCCTGAACGAGAAACGCATCATTAAGGATGGTAAGAACGCCGGTCAGGAAACGCTGGCTCGACTCGGCTACTACAGCAAGTTTGAGCACCTGGTGAAGGAGTTATGCCACCGGGAGATTCTTCAGTCAGAAGCTCAGTCACTGGAAGAATTACGCGACTACATCTTTGCGCTCGGCGAGAAACTGAGTAAGGCGATGGAATCATGAGGTTGAAAATGTATACCCCATCTGGGTCTGTGATCGTCGAAACCAACGACGTTGCGCAGTTTTACCCAGACGTTGCAAGCGGCGGAGAGCTGACCACAATCGAACTGGTTTCGCCAGCCGGCGACCATGGGAAGGTGGCAGTAAAACATAGCTTCCACCAGGTGACTAGCGCTCTCGCCACGGCCTGGAAAATGGATGAAGACAAGGAGGGTACAGCATGAATATTGACGTAAAAATTAAGCATCCGGCGATCCGCTACCACGGCGGAAAATTCCGCCTTGCGCCGTGGATTATCGAACAGATGCCAGAACACGTTTGCTATGTGGAGCCGTTCGGCGGCGCTGCTGGTGTATTACTCCAGAAGCCGCGCAGCTATTCAGAAGTTTACAACGACCTCGACGGCGAGGTCGTTAACCTTTTTCGTGTGCTGCGTAACCCTGAATCAAACCAACGCCTGCAGGATGCATGTTTCCTGACCCCGTATTCACGAGATGAGTTCTGTCACGCTCAGGAACCAGCGACAGATTCTGTCGAACGCGCCCGCCGCATGGTAGTTCGCGCCTGCATGGGGTTCGGCTCGGCAGCAGGCATCGGTGGTAACTCAGGCTTTCGCAGCGACAGCAAGCGCAAATATGCCACTGCGGCGCACCTTTGGGAGCGTTACCCGGAGAATCTCGCAGCTTTATGTCAGCGCCTTCAGGGCGTCATCATTGAGAACAAAGACGCTCTTGCGGTAATGCGCGCCCACGACGCAGAAACGACCCTGCATTACATCGATCCGCCATATGTACCGGACACTCGCGTGCAAGGCAATCGTTACTACGCGCATGAAATGACCGTTGAAGGGCATGAGCAATTACTCGCTGTGGCCAGAACGATGGCGGGGATGGTGATGATTAGCGGTTACGACACTGAGGTCTACAACGACATGCTGACCGGCTGGGTAAAAACGGAGAAAACCTCACGCATCAGCGCAGGGAGAGGTACGAAAGTACGTACTGAATGCCTCTGGCTTAACCCGGCAACACAGCAAAAACAGGAGTGTGCAGCATGAGCGACTTACTCGAAATCAAGGTAGGCCGCACATACTGGGCAAAGCGGCCGCGCCCTGCTGGCACCACTATCAGTCCGCTGGTGAACGACCGTACCGTTACCTGGTTCAGCAGGTCACACGTCCAGTATGACAGCCCGTCCGTTTCGTTTGGGCGGCATTACCCCACAGTCACCATCGAGAAGTTTCGCTCATGGGCTTCTCACGATGTGACCGACGAACTTCCCCAGGGTGAGTACGCCCCGTGGCCAATTAAAAAGGCAGGTGCAGCATGAGCGCAGAAATCATCGATCAGGCCAACGAGCTGGCAGAGCGCCGGCTTGAAATGACCATCCTGAACATGCGCATCAACCATGCAGCAGTCTCAGCTACTCACTGCCGCGACTGCGGGGAAGAGATACCGGCTCGGCGCCGGGAACTGGTGGCGGGCTGCCAGCGCTGTGCTGATTGCCAAGAAGAAGAGGAATTACGCGGTAAGCATCGGAGGTGATATGGCATCTGACAAACCGATAACAGCACAGCAGGCCGCCGATTTGCTCATCGTGTCTGCGCGGGTGATCTACCGCCTGATTGAGTCTGGAGAGCTCGCCGGCCGCAAGGTCGGCAATAAGTACAGAACGACCGAGGCTGCGTGTATTGCATATTTGAAAACCCCGCGCGATCCTGTCATCGCGAACGCGGGTGAACATAAAGGAGAAGTTTTATGTCAATCACCCTCAGGGGCGGCGTGTGGCACTGTCATTTCTTTACGCCGTCAGGAAAAAGAGTTAGGCGATCTCTTGGCACGGGGGACAAAAAGCAGGCTCAGGAGCTCCACGACAAGCTGAAGGCGGAAGCGTGGCGGGTTGACCAGATCGGCGACCTGCCCGTCAGAACCTTCGAAGAGTGCTGCATCCGGTGGCTTCGGGAAAAGGACCATAAGCGATCGCTGGATGATGACAAAACCAAAATTGAGTTTTGGCTGCAGCATTTTTCCGGCCGTGATGTCTCGAAGATAACGGCGGAGGAAGTTCATGAAGCCGTTAATGGGATGATCAACCGTAAGCACCTGCAGGTTTGGGAAAGTAAACGTGATGCCGCGTTGAGGAAGGGTAAGCCGATACCGGAGTACAAACCACGGCAGGTTTCGCAGGCTACGAAGGCTCAACACCTTTCCTTCATTCGCTCCCTTCTCAGGGCCGCGGCGAATGACTGGGGCTGGATAAAAACAGCCCCTGTTATCAAAACCCGCAAGCCGATCAGTAAGCGGATACGGTGGCTGACCAGAGAAGAAGCTGAGCGGCTGATCGAGTGCATGCCGGAGAGCATTAAACCAGTGGTGATATTTGCACTGGCAACCGGCCTGCGCCGCTCAAACATCATCGGGCTTGAGTGGCAGCAGGTCGATATGCAGAGAAAGGTTGCATGGGTAAATCCGGAGAACGCAAAAGCGGGAAAGGCGATTGGCGTGGCTCTGAATGATACCGCATGCAGGGTATTAAGGGATCAGATAGGGAAGCACTCCCGATGGGTGTTTGTTCACACGACGGCAAAGCATCGCCCTGATGGAACGCTGACGCCCGCGGTTAGAAAAATGCGCGTGGATGACAATAACGCCTGGCGCGCCGGGTTGAAAAAAGCGGGGATCGAGGATTTCCGTTTTCACGACCTCCGGCACACCTGGGCGAGCTGGCTTATTCAGTCCGGCGTCCCGCTTTCTGTTTTGCAGGAAATGGGAGGATGGGAGAGTATCGAGATGGTACGTCGTTATGCTCACCTGGCGCCGAACCACCTGACCGAACACGCACGGAAAATTGACGCCATTTTTGGCGCTAGCGACACAAATACGACACAAGGAGGAAATCAGGCTGGTTTGAAACTTGCGTAAGTTATTGTTTCTTAATGGTACGCCCTACAGGGTTCGAACCTGTGACCTACGGCTTAGAAGGCCGTTGCTCTATCCAGCTGAGCTAA
>OGSM01000337.1_pt1 | contig 14835 bp, 17 predicted proteins | sample 1573871 | NCBI WGS metagenome assembly OGSM01 (sample SAMN03295848, study PRJEB24534) | human gut metagenome | isolation source: fecal sample 1 from infant 7 | host: Homo sapiens | place: USA: Pittsburgh, PA | collected 2014-07
ACGACACAGAGCTAACGCTTAGGGTGTCATTTCGCCCTCAGCCGGAACCGACCCCATAATGCGGGCGGTTGCCCGGCATCCAACGCCATTCATGGCCATATCAATGATTTTCTGGTGCGTACCGGGCTGAGAGGCGGTGTAAGTGAACTGTAGCTGCCATGTTTTACGGCAGTGAGAGCAGAGATAGCGCTGATGTCCGGCAGTGCTTTTGCCGTTACGCACCACCCCGTCAGTAGCTGAACAGGAGGGACAGCTGATAGAAACAGAAGCCACTGGAGCACCTAAAAAACACCATCATACACTAAATCAGTAAGTTGGCAGCATCACCTTTGGAGAACGGAAATTTTTGTACGTTAAAAGGATCTTCTTGAGATCCGTCATTTGTCGTCGTAGTCTCTTCTCCAAGAAACGAAAAAACCACCTGGGGAGGTGGTTTGATCGAAGGTTAGGTCAGTTGGGGAACTGCTTAACCAGGTAACTGTCTTGTGCGAGACGAGTCACCAAAACTGTCCTTCCAGTGTAGCCGTTCTCAGGCTCCCACTTCAAGAACTCCAGATAAATCTCTCGCACATCTCAGTTACCAATGGCTGCTGCCAGTGGCGTTTTTTCGTACCTTTCCGGGTTGGACTCAAGATGATAGTTACCGGATAAGGCGCAGCGGTCGGACTGAACGGGGGGTTCGTGCATACAGTCCAGCTTGGAGCGAACTGCCTACCCGGAACTGAGTGTCAGGCGTGGAATGAGATAAACGCGGCCATAACAGCGGAATGACACCGGTAAACCGAAAGGCAGGAACAGGAGAGCGCACGAGGGAGCTACCAGGGGGAAACGCCTGGGATCTTTATAGTCCTGTCGGGTTTCGCCACCACTGATTTGAGCGTCAGATTCTGTGATGCTCGTCAGGGGGGCGGAGCCTATGGAAAAACGGCTTTGCCGCGGCGTTATTGTTTCCCTGTTACGTTCCTTCCTGGCATCTACCAGGAAATTTCCGTCCCGCCAGTAAGCTGGTACTGCTCGCCGCAGCCGAACGACCGAGCGGAGCGAGTCAGTGAGCGAGGAAGCGGAATATCTCCTGTATCGCATATTCTGCTTACGCGCCGGTGCCGCCTTTTTTCTTCTGCCACATGAAGCACTTCACTGATTTCCGTGCCCGTGCCAACATAATAAGCCAGTTTACACTCCGCTAGCGCTACGTGACTGGTTCAGGGCTGCGCCCCGAAACCCTCTAACAACCTCTCAGCTACTGGATATCACCCCATGCCATCTGAATATGATGAACAACGGGATTCGACTGATACGCAGCTTCCCGGCGAATATGACCTTTTTGATTTAATGGCGCAGGTTACTAACGACCTCGTTCATGCTCGCATGAACGGATTGTTTTTCCGGACTACAGGTAAACTACAGAAAGACTACAAAAGCTGATGACTTAATCCTGATTTTTAGTGCGATGACTACAGATAAACTACAAAATAACTACAGGATTACCTCAGATCCGTTCTCTGAACCATTCGTACATCCGACCCCCTTACCGGTTTACACTGAGCACTGATGCTCTGAGGGCCCTTATGACGAAACAACAGAAAACAGCGCTGAACATGGCTAAATTCATCCAGAATCAGTCTCTGCTCCTGCTGGAGAAGCTTAACGAGCTTGATCTCGATGCTGAGGCCGACCTTTGTGAGAAACTCCACGATGATGCGGAGCATCTTTTCCGTACACTGTCCTCGAGACTGGATGAATTACAGGATGGTAACTGATGGCCAGAGTGTCTATTAGTGAAGCAGCACGGCTTGTTAAGGTTAGTCGCCCTACTATTTACAAGATGATTAACAGTGGGAAGTTAAGTTACACCTCTGTTGTAAAGCACGGGAAGGGTATTAAAGTTATTGATACATCAGAGCTTATTAGAGTGTTTGGTTCTCTTGATGGTGTCATCGATGATGTAAAAAGTGACGCAGAATCTACAGGTATTAACAGCGTTGGTTTTCATGATTTACAACATAGAATCGCTTTACTTGAAGCTGAAAACGATGGTCTTAAAGGGGCTGTTAAGGCTCGAGATGAGCATATTGATTCCCTTCGTCAGGCTATGCAGCTTCTGGAGCACAAGCACGAACCTTCTTCACCACCCCATTCCCCGTGGTGGAAATTCTGGAAAAAATCCTGATCCCGCCATGCTTGAGTTTTCCTCTCCGGCCATCCCGGGGCGTTCCTGAACCTTCCCAAAAATCGCCAGATCCGGGAACACTCCTCACCACGAAAAATACCCACACACCACGCAAAATTAAAATTTTGCAGATAACTCCTTATTATCAGTTGGTTAGGTTTTATTAAATTACGCAGTATTACCTTCTGTAAGGTCAATCCAAGTCGTCGGCGATTCGTGTACGACTTGCCGACGACTCGTCATAGAGTCATCGACGACTCACTTAAGACTATCAGTAACTTATGACGACTTGACTCTAGAGTCGAATCGTCATTTTGGTGTTTTTTTGACCTTGGCGACTCTAGAGTCAAGTCACGAGTCGAATCGCCGGTGAATCGTGTGGTGAGTCGTCCGGCGACTTGCCATAACGTGATTGCCGGCCGTCGACGAACCCGATTCCTGAACGTGCTGAAAACCGGTTTTCCGGCTGCGCCGGCAACGCTTCACGGCCACGCAATAAATTGCGTCCCCGTTCACCGTTTTCGGATGGGAAGAACGCCGGAAACAGGACTTACCCCGGCTGAATGGCGTGAATTTCCGCGCTATGCACTTGTGCGCATACTCATGCATGGGGTCGTCTCAGAAAACGGAAAATAAAGCACGCTAAGGCATAGCCGGGGTCTGAGGGCCAATGGAACGAAAACGTACGCTAAGGAAATAACCAATTGTTATAATTGATATTATTCATTCTTCTCTATGAACTGAAAGCCCGCACTAAGCAATGTTTTAGCCTCAAATGACTTTTTTACCTACCCAACTAACGTAACGATCGCACATCAGGTCGTTTTTCAACCGCATAGTGACACCTGCACTCACATGCGAGAAAACACATATGATTTTGACTTCTTGTTTTGGTGGAGAGACAATACCCATTCATAGCAGGAGTACATAATGCCAGAAATTGCATCCCTACAACTTTTCAAAATACTATCTGATGAAACCCGCCTGGGTATCGTGCTACTGCTCAGGGAGATGGGGGAGCTGTGCGTATGCGATCTCTGCACAGCGCTGGAACAATCACAACCCAAGACCTCCCGCCATCTGGCGATGCTTCGGGAAAGTGGCCTGTTGCTGGATCGCAAGCAGGGGAAATGGGTTCATTATCGCTTATCCCCGCATATTCCTTCCTGGGCTGCCCTGGTGATTGAGCAGGCCTGGTTAAGTCAACAGGACGACGTACAGGCCATCGCCCGTAAGCTGGCATCGGCCAACTGCTCTGGCAGCGGTAAGGCTGTTTGTATCTAAAAATTTTGCCTGTACATATATGTTTTTACGAATATGAGGTGTTAAAGATGAAAATGTTAACGGTGTTTGATCCGGCGATGTGCTGCAGTACCGGCGTTTGTGGTTCAGATGTCGATCAGGTTTTGGTCAATTTTTCTGCTGATGTGCAATGGCTGAAAGGGCGTGGGGTTCAGATCGAACGTTATAACCTGGCGCAGCAGCCTATGAGCTTCGTTGAGAACGAAAAAGCGAAAGCATTCCTTGAGGCTTCTGGAGCTGAAGGGCTTCCGCTGCTGTTGCTTGATGGTGAAACGGTGATGGCCGGGCGATACCCAAAACGCGCTGAACTGGCTCGCTGGTTTGGTATACCGCTGGAAAAGGTGGGTTTAGCTTCCACCAGTTGCTGTGGTGGTAAAACTTCCTGTTGTTGAGTATGTCAGGAGGACATATGAAATTCTTAGAGAATGTACGTTTTCGTTCCATTGGCCCTCAAACCCCCTATACAATGATGCCAGCAGGCAACGTGCCAGCGCGGCTGACAAGCGGAGGCCGATTCATGAAAAGATTGGATACGATGGCCAATGCTCGTCTTTTCGATGGCATAATATCTGCTTTGCGACGTGTAACACACTATGGAATACATATCATGAAAACGCTCAGCATCCAGCACGGTACCCTCGTCACGATGGATCAGTACCGCAGAGTCCTTGGGGATAGCTGGGTTCACGTGCAGGATGGACGGATCGTCGCGCTCGGAGTGCACGCCGAGTCGGTGCCTCCGCCAGCGGATCGGGTGATCGATGCACGCGGCAAGGTCGTGTTACCCGGTTTCATCAATGCCCACACCCATGTGAACCAGATCCTCCTGCGCGGAGGGCCCTCGCACGGGCGTCAACTCTATGACTGGCTGTTCAACGTTTTGTATCCGGGACAAAAGGCGATGAGACCGGAGGACGTAGCGGTGGCGGTGAGGTTGTATTGTGCGGAAGCTGTGCGCAGCGGGATTACGACGATCAACGACAACGCCGATTCGGCCATCTACCCAGGCAACATCGAGGCCGCGATGGCGGTCTATGGTGAGGTGGGTGTGAGGGTCGTCTACGCCCGCATGTTCTTTGATCGGATGGACGGGCGCATTCAAGGGTATGTGGACGCCTTGAAGGCTCGCTCTCCCCAAGTCGAACTGTGCTCGATCATGGAGGAAACGGCTGTGGCCAAAGATCGGATCACAGCCCTGTCAGATCAGTATCATGGCACGGCAGGAGGTCGTATATCAGTTTGGCCCGCTCCTGCCACTACCCCGGCGGTGACAGTTGAAGGAATGCGATGGGCACAAGCCTTCGCCCGTGATCGGGCGGTAATGTGGACGCTTCACATGGCGGAGAGCGATCATGATGAGCGGATTCATTGGATGAGTCCCGCCGAGTACATGGAGTGTTACGGACTCTTGGATGAGCGTCTGCAGGTCGCGCATTGCGTGTACTTTGACCGGAAGGATGTTCGGCTGCTGCACCGCCACAATGTGAAGGTCGCGTCGCAGGTTGTGAGCAATGCCTACCTCGGCTCAGGGGTGGCCCCCGTGCCAGAGATGGTGGAGCGCGGCATGGCCGTGGGCATTGGAACAGATGACGGGAATTGTAATGACTCCGTAAACATGATCGGAGACATGAAGTTTATGGCCCATATTCACCGCGCGGTGCATCGGGATGCGGACGTGCTGACCCCAGAGAAGATTCTTGAAATGGCGACGATCGATGGGGCGCGTTCGTTGGGAATGGACCACGAGATTGGTTCCATCGAAACCGGCAAGCGCGCGGACCTTATCCTGCTTGACCTGCGTCACCCTCAGACGACTCCTCACCATCATTTGGCGGCCACGATCGTGTTTCAGGCTTACGGCAATGAGGTGGACACTGTCCTGATTGACGGAAACGTTGTGATGGAGAACCGCCGCTTGAGCTTTCTTCCCCCTGAACGTGAGTTGGCGTTCCTTGAGGAAGCGCAGAGCCGCGCCACAGCTATTTTGCAGCGGGCGAACATGGTGGCTAACCCAGCTTGGCGCAGCCTCTAGGAAATGACGCCGTTGCTGCATCCGCCGCCCCTTGAGGACCTTGCTACGTATGACGACTCGAAATAATATACTATCAGTCCCTCCTGGACTACGCCTCTTTCATCGGGGGGATCTCGACGGGTTCTTTGCTCTTGGGCTGGATAATATGCTCATGCTGATATTGATGAGCAACTTTTGCCTCGGTTTCCCGCTCTATATGCCCCGGGAGTTGTTTTTTGAGCGTATTTTACCTGCAGCCGCGTTGGGTCTTGTCATCGGCAACCTCTATTATGCGAGACAGGCTTGGAGGCTTGCGCAGCAGGAAGGGCGAAGCGACGTCTGTGCACTGCCGTTCGGCATCAACATCATCACCTTAATCGCCTTTGTTTTCCTCGTACTTTACCCAGCGAAATTCATCGGCGAGGCACAGGGATTGACCGGGGATGATGTCGCTATCTTTGCTTGGCGGGCCGGTATACTGGCTTGTTTCGTCTCGGGGCTCATCGAGTTCTTCGGCAGTTTCGTGGCGGAGAGTATCCGTCGATTTACGCCACGGGCTGCGCTGCTCGCACCCGTTGGAGGCATTGGCCTCTGTTTCCTTTCGATGGACTTTTTCTTTCGTGCCTACGCCTCTCCGCTTCTCGGGCTCGTCACACTCGGTGTCACATTTCTGTTCTATTTTGGACGGCTTCGCATCAAGGGTGGGATCCCTTCCGGCCTGATCATCCTGGTGACCGGCACTGGCCTAGCGTGGATGCTCCATTTTGTCCAAGGCGCGCAGGTAGTCCCGGTCGGAAACCTCGCTGATGCCCGCCTCGCTTTCTATCTGCCAGTTCCTGTGTTGGGCGATCTGGTCGCTTCGTTCTCGATGCTTCCCCTGTTTCTGCCTGTAATTCTCCCCATCGGATGCATCAGTGTGATCATGTCCCTGCAAAACATTGAATCTGCGACGGCCGCCGGGGATCGCTACCCGATGCTGCCTTCAATGCTTTGGAATGGCGTATCGTCGATTCTCACGGGCGCGTTCGGCAGCCCGTTTCCGACGAGCATCTACATCGGGCACCCGGGTTGGAAGGCGATTGGGTCGCGAGTGGGTTACTCTGTGCTCAATGCGGTGTTCGTATCTATTCTTTGCCTGACAGGTGCCTTGAGCTGGGTGGTCTACTTCGTCCCCGTGGAAGCGGGCATGGCGATCCTGATCTGGATTGGGGTGGCAATGGCCTCGCAGGCTTTCGAAGCGTCTCCTGCGCGGCACATTCCAGCTGTGGTGGTCGGAATGATGCCCGTGCTCGCGGCATTTTGTGCGCTCCTTGTGAAAAAGACCCTTGTCTCCCTAGGCTTCGGCGGCGCGGACAAACCGTTTCCAACGGACATGGGTGACACGTTCGTCTCGACGACCGATTTTTTTGTGCAGGGCATGCTCTCGCTGGAGCAGGGCTACGTATACACCTCAATGGTTCTTGGTGCTGCGACCGTATATATCATTGAGCGGCAGTTTGGCCGAGCGGCCATTTGGTTCTTGATCGGGGCTGCACTCTCAGGGATCGGCTTCATCCACAGTTTTGTGATTGAACAAGCGGATGTGGTGGGGCGGATAGGGTTCTTTTTCACGGCTCCGGCCACCATGGCCTACCTACTCCTCGCGGCCGTAACGTGGTTGCTTCCCCGATTCTCTGAGGCCGATCCGGAAAAGGGTGTAATCTAAAAATAACCTATGGAACACACGATGGAACACACGAAATTTGAATCAAGCATGCTGCAGATCGCAATCGAGGAGGCGGAAGCAAGTTTCCTAGAGGGAGGCCTTCCCATCGGATCGGTACTCGTCCACCGCGGCAAGCTGGTCTCACGCGGACGCAATCTCCGGGCGCAGACCGGCAGCACTCTCCATCACGCAGAAATGACTGCGCTCGCCAACGCCGGTCGGCAACCGCCGGAATTTTATCGAGAAACTGTGCTCTACACGACGCTTTCGCCCTGTCCAATGTGCACAGGAGCGATGATCCTATATGGTATTCCCAAGGTCGTGATCGGCACCCCAACCGTTCGCGAGTGGGGTGAAGATCGTCTGCGGGAGCTAGGAGTCGAGGTCGTGCACACCCACAGTGAGGCCTGCGCGGAACTGCTCTCCCGTATGATCACGCAGCAGCGTGAGCTGATCCGGGAAGATGGTGGCAATTTTTTTGCGCAAGCAGGGGTGTGACCGCCATGTACAATGCGGCCAAACTCGGTAGTGAAGCGGTCCACCGTCGTTGCAATCGGTGGAAATGCGCTTCTCATTGAGGGCCAAAAGGGCACTATTGCGGAGCAAATAGAGAACGCGCTGGACATGGCCCGTCAGCTAGCCAAAATGATCAAGCTTGGGTGGCGTGTCATCGTCACCCACGGAAACGGACCACAGGTCGGTTTCATTGTGCTCCGGTCGGACCGCAGCGCCGATGTTCTTCCCAGGTTGCCGCTTGATATCTGTGTCGCAGACAGCCAGGGCGGTATCGGCTACATCGTCGTCGACGCCCTGCAAACGGCGATGACTGAGCTTGGGTTGGACGCCACGGCTACTGCGGTGCTCACCCGCTGTGTCGTGGATACGGCCGACCCCGCTTTCGAGAACCCAACCAAGCCCATCGGACCGTTTATGTCACAGCACGAAGCTGAACAGCATCGCGACGAGGATGGCTGGCACATCGTTGAGGATGCCGGACGCGGCTACCGCCGTGTTGTCCCCTCGCCCAAGCCAACGAAGGTGCTGGAGTTGAATGCGATCAAGACCCTCGTTTCGGCCGGGCATCTCGTCGTCGCAGCCGGCGGTGGCGGAATCCCGGTGGCCGAGATCGGGGATGGTTTTTACAAGGGTGTTGAGGCCGTGATCGACAAGGACCTTACGTCCGCTCTGTTGGCAAGGGAGCTTGGCGCCGATCTTCTTCTGATCTCCACCGGCGTGCATCAGATCAGCATCAACTTCAAGAAGCCGGACCAGCGCGCCCTTGAGCAAATGACGCTCGCAGAGGCTCGGAAGTACATGGCGGAGGGACAGTTTCCTCCTGGCAGCATGGGCCCCAAGGTGGAAGCTGCGATGCGCTTCCTCGAGGGTGGATCCAGGGGCAAGGTTCTTATCACCAGTCCGGAGTCGGTCATCGACGCGTTGGACGGCAAGACCGGCACCTGGATGATGGCCTAACTTGTCTTGAATGCCGCTCAACGTCCATTTAGCTTGTGAGAGATGTCAATGGAAACCCATAGTTATGTAGACGTCGCAATTCGTAACGCGCGTCTTGCCGATACGGAGGGAATTGTCGATATTCTTATTCACGATGGGCGCATTGCGTCCATCGTGAAGTCGACAAAAACAAAAGGATCGGTGGAGATCGATGCTCATGAGGGTCTGGTCACTTCCGGCCTGGTAGAGCCTCACATCCATCTCGATAAGGCCCTGACGGCAGATCGGGTTCCCGCAGGAAGCATTGGCGACCTTCGAACGCGACGAGGCCTTGAGATGGCAATTCGGGCCACCCGTGATATCAAGCGTACGTTCACGGTTGAAGATGTTCGAGAACGGGCCATACGTGCGGCCCTGATGGCATCCCGTGCGGGAACCACCGCATTGCGGACACACGTCGATGTCGACCCGATTGTCGGCCTCGCAGGTATCCGTGGTGTCCTTGAGGCGCGTGAAGTCTGCGCGGGATTGATCGATATCCAGATCGTCGCCTTCCCTCAGGAGGGACTCTTCTGCTCTGTGGGGGCCGTGGACCTCATGCGGGAGGCGATCAAACTGGGCGCGGATGCCGTCGGCGGCGCACCCGCGCTGGATGATCGCCCGCAGGACCATGTCCGAGCCGTTTTTGACCTTGCTGCTGAGTTCGGCCTGCCCGTAGACATGCACGTCGATGAGTCCGACCGGCGGGAAGACTTTACGCTTCCCTTTGTGATTGAAGCTGCCCGTGAACGGCGTGTGCCCAATGTGACCGTCGCGCACATCAGCTCGCTGTCCGTACAGACGGATGACGTAGCACGGTCGACCATTGCCGCCCTTGCGGACGCCGATGTTCATGTCGTGGTTAATCCGATCATTGTCAAAATTACGCGGCTGAGTGAATTACTCGATGCCGGAGTCTCCGTAATGTTTGGCTCGGACAACCTGCGGGATCCGTTCTATCCGCTCGGAGCGGCGAATCCCCTTGGATCAGCCATTTTTGCCTGTCAAATTGCCGCGCTGGGAACACCGCAAGATCTCAGACGGGTATTCGATGCGGTCACCATCAACGCTGCCCGCATGCTGGGATTCCCCTCACTTTTAGGCGTCGTGGAAGGGGCAGTCGCGGATCTCGCAGTATTCCCATCGGCGACGCCCGAGGAGGTTGTTCTGGATCAACAGTCTCCGCTCTTCGTACTCAAGGGCGGACGTGTCGTTGCCATGCGATTGGCCGCTGGATCAAGGCCAGAGTAACTGCCGGTGTCGATGCGGTGGCCGCTGCAGCCCGCAGTGGCGTACTGCGCGTGGATGATGAACTCCATTTGTCGCCATTGCCCGCAGAGGACGAAGACCCAGAAGTGACCAAGCTGCGCGCGGCTTTGGATCACCGCATCGGTGAGGTTCAATTGCCGGAAGTGATTCTGGCCGTTGACGCCCAGGTGCGCTTTAGCTGGATCATGCTCGGACGTGAGCCGCGCTCTACCGACGAGCTGCTGATGGTCTATGCCGGCATCATGGCCCACGGCACCAGTCTGACTGCGGTCGAATGCGCGCGCATGATTCCGCAATTGTCTGCCACCAGCATTCGCCAGGCCATGCGCTGGGCGCGGGACGAACGGCGTCTGAGCCAGGCCTGCCAGGCTGTGCTGGAATTCATGCAGCGACACCCGATTGCCGCCACCTGGGGGCGGTCCGATTTGGCATCTTCTGACATGATGAGCATGGAGACCACCAAACGGGTGTGGCAAGCCCGGCTTGATCCTCGGCGCAACACACCTTCCATTGGAATCTACTCCCATGTAAAAGACCGGTGGGGCATCTTCCATGCGCAGCCCTTTGTGCTCAATGAGCGCCAGGCGGGCGTGGCCATTGAAGGTGTCATCCGCCAAGAAAAGCTGGAGACCAGCCAGCTTGCTGTGGATACCCATGGCTACACCGACTTTGCCATGTCACATGCCCGTTTGCTTGGTTTTGATCTTTGCCCGCGGTTGAAGGAACTCAAACAGCGCCACCTCTTTGTGCCACGCGGCACCAAAGTGCCCGCAGAAATCGCTGCGGTGTGCGAAGCCAATGTCGACGTCGCTTTGATCGAAAAGCATTGGGATAGTCTGGTGCACCTGGCAGCCTCGGTCATGAGCGGACATGCCAGTGCGGTGGCAGCTCTTGCGCGGTTCGGTTCTGCCGCCCAGGGCGATCCAATCTATGAGGCTGGCGTGCAATTGGGGCGGTTGCTGCGTACGGCGTTTTTGGCTGACTACTTTGTCAAGGACGCTTTCAGGAACGAGTTGCGCCGGGTGCTCAATCGGGGCGAGGCTGTTAACGCCCTCAAGCGCGCCATTTATACCGGCCGGATCAGCCCGGCGCAGGCCAAACGTGTCGATGAAATGCAGGCTGTGGCCGATGCGTTGAGCCTGATGGCCAACATCGTGATGGCGTGGAATACCTCACAGATGCAGGCGGTCCTGGATCGCTGGTCGAACCGCCGCCAGGTCATTCCACCGGAACTGATCGGGAAGATTGCGCCCACCAGGCTGGAGAGCATCAACTTGCGGGGTGTGTTTCGCTTCCCGGTTGACCGCTATGCTGACCAAATCCTGCCTTCGCGGCCAAATGCATCGATAACTGGCACCAATGGATGAAACCGATCACGGTTTGACGCCACGAATCGCAGATTTGAAAGTGAACAGGAAAGTCAATGAAATCAACGATCTACCAACACCACCTCCGCGCCAGTGCTAGCTTTTCGTACCGTCACTTATTGCACTGAAAACGAGGAGACCCCTACCGGGCTAGCGGCCTCAATCTGGTAACGGCTGCCGTCGTGTTGTGGAACACGGTCTATCTGGAACGGGCTGCGCACGCGCTGCGTGGCAACGGCCATGCCGTTGATGACGCGCTGTTGCAGTACCTGTCGCCGCTCGGTTGGGAGCACATCAACCTCACCGGCGATTACCTCTGGCGCAGCAGCGCCAAGATCGGCGCGGGCAAGTTCAGGCCGCTACGACCGCTGCAACCGGCTTAGCGTGCTTTATTTTCCGTTTTCTGAGGCGACCCCTGCATGCCGTAAAAACAGAGCCTGCGCGTTTCTGGCGGGTTTTCGGGTGGTTTGTTGCCTGTTTTACCGGTTTCCCGTCAGAAACGTCCTCAGAGGCTCTGAGGCGGTGCACGCAACGGATGTTATGGTAAATTGAATCGCCACAGATAATCTAGACACTTCCGAGCCGCTGATAATATTGTTTTTCGTATTCAGTTGGTGGCATATGATCACTCGAACCATGCCGACGCTTACTGTTATAAAACATTTCGATGTAATCAAAAATATCACTGCGGGCTTCTTCCCGCGTTCCGTAGATCTTTTTCTTTATCCGTTCACGTTTCAGTAACTGGAAAAAACTTTCTGCGACTGCGTTGTCATGACAGTTACCGCGACGGCTCATACTGCCCTCCAGCCCGTGTGATTTCAGGAACGACTGCCACTCATAGCTTGTGTACTGACTGCCTTGATCAGAATGAACCAGCACCTGCTTTTGAGGATTACGTCGCCACACGGCCATCAGAAGTGCATTCAGGACAATATCCTTTGTCATCCGGGGCTGCATTGACCAGCCAATAACTTTGCGCGAGAACAGGTCAACAACCACAGCCAGATACAGCCAGCCTTCGTGAGTCCGGATGTAGGTGATGTCCGTTACCCAACGCTCATCCGGTGCTTCCGGGTTGAACTGCCGCTGGAGCCTGTTGGGCGTCACGATGCTGGTTTCACCCTTACGTGCCCGTGGGCTACGGTACCCGACCTGAGCCCTTATCCCGGCACGCTTCATCAGTCGCCAGACACGGTTAACTCCGCACTGTTGTCCGGTATCCCGCAGGTCGAGGTGGATCTTGCGATAACCATAAACGCAACCCGACTCCAGCCAGAACTGCTTTATCAGCCCCGTCAGTCTCAGGTCAGCATGATGCCGCCGTGAATCCGGCTGCTGAAGCCAGGCGTAAAAACCACTCGGATGCACATCCAGCACCCGACAAAGCAGTCGGACAGGCCAGCAATGGGTGTTGTCACGGATAAAGGCGTACCTCAGTCGGACAGCTTTGCGAAGTACGCCGCGGCTTTTTTTAATATGTCCCGTTCGTCGGTAACCCGCTTCAGCTCTTTCTGGAGGCGTCGGATCTCAGCCTGAGCGTCTGACTGGACTTTATTGGTTGAGGAATCCGGGCCATATGCCTTTATCCAGGCATAAAGACTGTGGGTGGTGATACCGAGACGTGTTGCCACGCTGGAAACAGAATGGCCGCGATCAACAACCTGTTTTACCGCTTCAATTTTAAACTCTTCGGGATAACGCTTACCGCTCATGGGCACCTCTCTTTAAGTCATCTTAAATGACTCTGAGGTGTCTGTTAAACCCGTGGCGATTCAGACACTATCTCCATCATTTTCAATTAATTGAAACTTATGAAGATTAGTCCAATAAGCATGCCTTCTGGATGGTAGGTTAAAATACTTTACTACTTCATCAAATGCATACCAAAAGTGGCTATTCCTTAAATCTTCACCAAAATTGAATTTATTGAAGGATTCAATGCTCTCATTAATGTAGTCATCGACCGAAACGATGGTACTGAAAGCATCTTCCATTCCCAGAGTTTCTTGCCCCACGATCATCACTTTAACTGGGGCATTTTTGTATTCGTGCGTCATCAGTGGGATGAATGGTGTACTTACCTTTTGTAGTAGTTCTTCTGACAGGTAAGTACCGCGATTGGTAATGATATCTTCGAATGCCTTTCTTACACCGTCACTAACAACAGGTTTAGAGGTTAACTCAGTAAGGCTGTATGAAGTGAATGATGATTTATACACTATTCCCATTGCAGTTAACCCATCAATGATGCCCTCCAACTGCGAAATACTCATCTTTAACGCGCGTTGAATCTTGCTAAAACTGGTTGAGTCGTTGGCCTTAAGAATAGTGAGAACGTTGATTAAATCTTGTGCTGTCATTCCTGTTTTCCTCATATTGAACTGCTTCAATGTAGATACGCGTTTAACTCATTCTGACGGTCGCAGTACACTAAATCAGTAAGTTGGCAGCATCACCAGGGATTCTTATATTATTAAAATAGTTAGGGATGTTGTCTTTTTGGGAATTGAATATTTTAAAGCTAATGCTTCTGTTGATTATAATCTTATAGAGATTAGTGTGTTAGAAAATTTAGCGTATGTTTTTGTTCTTATGAATGTTGGTAATTATCTTGGTGTTTCTGATTATGAGTAAAAATTTAGATCAGCAAATAGCATCAGCCCAAAATAGGTTGAACATGCTAAGAAAGAAGAAAATAAACGAAGATAGAAGAAAAAGAACACATGATTTAATCGTTCTTGGGGCAGAGTGTCTTAAATTATAAGATGGAAATAGAAATCTTGTAATAGGTGCATTGTTGTATGTTGATAACATGACAGAATCACAAAAAAACATGTTAAAAATCAAGGGTGAACATTATTTAAATAAAAACGCTGAAAACTAACAAAATTTATTTTGGTAGTTTGAAGGGTTGATATGGTTTACCTTTTTGATTAGAAGTAAAATACTTCTTCAAAAAGGAGGGTGTTATGAGTGAAGATATTGGTAAAGTTGTTGATATTTTTAATGAATTTACGAAGGTTGAACTTCCTGGTGGAGGAGGTTTAGAGACCGATAGCCCTGTTGTAGAGGCTGCTGTTGCTGTTGGTGTTTTAGGTGCCGCAGCATATGGGCTTTATAAGCTATTTAGTAGTGATGATTAATTATTTAACGGTGGGGATTTATTTCCCCGCCTTTTCATTTAGATCTAATCTCTCATAACGCTTATATAGTGCAACGGCTGCATGATACGAACAACCCAAAGAATCAGCTATCTGTTGCCATTTCAGGTAATGACTCCAACTTATTGATAGTGTTTTATGTTCAGATAATGCCCGATGACTTTGTCATACAGCTCCACCGATTTTGAGAACGACAGCGACTTCCGTCCATGCCGTGCCAGGTGCTGCCTCAGATTCAGGTTATGCCGCTCAATGCGTTGAGTGTAGGGGTCAGTTTGGATATAGAGAATTATTGTACGGCAAGCCTGTTTTTTGAACAGACTTACCTATAGCAATAGGGTGTACTCCCGCGCTAT
>OGSM01000392.1_pt1 | contig 13078 bp, 10 predicted proteins | sample 1573871 | NCBI WGS metagenome assembly OGSM01 (sample SAMN03295848, study PRJEB24534) | human gut metagenome | isolation source: fecal sample 1 from infant 7 | host: Homo sapiens | place: USA: Pittsburgh, PA | collected 2014-07
CTGTAAACACAGAGGGTTTCGTTTTACTCAGCTAACGCCGGGGATTACTCCCACTCAATTATTTACAGTGCTCGTAACCAATTGACTGAAAACAAGTTTATTAAACGATAAATTCTGCGTACCGTTTTATATACCGTCACCGGGAAACAGTACCATGAAAAATACCATGCTACCTGGTTAGTTTATCGTACTGTCTTTCGCAGACCCTTCCGGCTTCAGCTGCCCGGTCAGCGTATTCTGCCAGTTGCCGGTTTCGTTCGAGAGATTTTTCGAGCACGTCGGTAAGCAAAACTCCGGTGTCTGCGGCTGACGTCCCAGCGCCGACAGTGGCGTTATACTGCCTGAGCTGCTCACGGATGGCAACGATCTGCTGCTGCAGCCGGCCAGCGCGAGCGGCAGCATCAAGAGCATCATTGCGCGCCTGGTCGATCCTCTGCTGCGCCTCACGTTCATTGGTTGCTTTCTCCTGTTCGTCATGTTGACGGGCTTTATCATCTTCTGCTTTGCGGTCTGCCTTCGCCTGCGCATACCCGGCGTCGTACTGCCTGTCACCGTGAATATTCCAGGCTACAACGCCTCCGGCCGCCAGAACAGCAAGCATCGACACGATAAGCAGCTGTTTCCAGTACGCTTTAAGAATACCGTGATCATGATGCCAGTACCTTCTTGGCCGACAGGTAACGCACACGGCGATCGTCGATACCATTCTGGCCGCCATTGATGATCTGCGTGACGCGCATCAGGTCGTCGGTGTACTTCAGGCATCCATATTTCACGAAGTACCACGCCGCGCTCCGCGCTGCATACTCGTCCTGCGCCAGCAGTTCCGGCTGCTTAACCAGATCCACCTTCAGGGCAGCCCCGCAATCGCGGTAGTTGTTTAGTCCGGTGGTCTGGATAAGTCCTCGACCGCGGTAAAACCAGCCGTCGGTCGGCCCGTTATTCCCCATGCGTTTGCTGTACACCAGATTGGCAATGGCCCGCTGCCTCTCCAGTGGCAACGATGGTTCACCCTGACGGCGGCCGAGCGAATTAGCCTGACCCTGCGTCAGCCTCCCGGCACGGACGAAACCAGCCAGCCCCGCCACGCTGTAATTGAAGCTCTCAACGAGCTGGGTAAAGCCAGTGCTTTCATGCCCGGCCTGGGCAATAAACATAGCCTGATCCAGCGGCTTGATGATGCCAAACTCTTTCATGGCCGCCACAATGTGCGGATGCCAGCGCGTGGCCAGCGCCAGGCTAACGCCGGCAGCTTTCTGAAACTCGTTAATGTCCATGTTGCGACCTCGATATCTTGAAGATTTGCACGACGTTGCCGCGCGTCTTAAGCACCGCGGCGAACATCACAGCATTGATAACGACCTCAGAAAGATCTGCGGTCATGGGGAAGTGGTACAGGTATGAGTACGCGGTGCGCAGCGGGATACTGGCCGCCGCCACGATGAGGAAATAGGCTATCCACCCACCCCAGCGGCGGTGGCGCGATCCGTTGCGCTGGAAGAACATCACCCGCAGCGCTATCCCGCCGCAGATGATGGAATTAGCGATAAGCAGCAGATCATGGCCTGTCATCGTCTTTTCCTCCCGGGATTAAATCGCGCGGATTGTCAGAGCGGTGATACAGCCATATTCCAACCCGCACAGCGACAATCGCCGCAACGAACGCGCCGGCGGAGTAGACAATACCCCGCTCGAACGAGTCCTGTGTGATGGTGGGGATCATGCTGGCAACGCCGATAAGGATTGATGCTGTGGGTTTGTAGAAGAGAAGACCGCAGAGAAAGCTGAGTAGCGCCAGGAGAACACGGCGCTTGACCGGATACTCAACTGCAGAGGTAACAAAAATTACCGCCCCGGCCAGTGAACCTAACGCCACTTCTGGCGGAACTCCGGCGACAACAGCCGCCAGCGCTCCGTAGCTAAGCCCCTGATTTATTGTATCAGCGGTTAGCGATGCGGACATGATGACCACCGTTTACTATGCATGATGAACCTCCTTAGTTTGGTAAGATCATCATACACAATAAACCGTTTATGGATAAATGGTAACAATACAAATCTATATAGAATAAAGACCTATACCTCCTTCGCACATGATGTAATAACCACCAGGTTGAGGGTCGTATTTTTGTAAATACTCTTCTGTCACAACCACCGGATCAGATACATCCTGACCACTCTCCAGCGTTAACGTACACTGGCCATTAGCTACTTCACCTATTCTTACAATTTTTAACGCAAATACTGGGGTGATTTTTTCAGGATCGACATTTGCCATTTAAAGTACCTCTATCTCAACAGAATAAGGGGTGGTTGTAGTTGCCGTTGGGTTTGCAGGAAGAACAAAACGAATTTTACGCCCCGAGTTAACTGCATATGAGAGACTATTGTCATCATTCGCATTCTTAACTGTCAGGCCATAGTTCTGACCAATAAAATTTCTGGCTTGAGTAGGTGTCACTGTTTTAAGGAACGTCGCAGTGGCTCCCGCAGTCGTTACGAGTGCCAACCCATCGGTAGTTGCAATGTTTGCACTTCCGGACATGGGTACGACAATGCAGGGTAAATTAGTGCTGCGTACAAATACCTTCCACTCCTGTACGACGGCATCGTTTAGGTCATTACCATTTCTTGATGTAAGTTTAACTTTCAGGGTCATCCCAGGTATTAACCTATTAAGTGTATAAACCTTACCGGACAGCCGCTCGTCGACGGTAAACGTACCGTTAAAACGCACTTTCATACCAACCGGATTAATAGTAGGTAGTGCATCAAAATCAGACTCGTAAAAAGTCATTGCGTTAGTATACATGCTGGACTGGAATATGATGTTAAGGAAATCCAAACCCCAACCACCGGCCTGATTTGACCAGTTTTCTACCCGGCTTCTAAAACGCGCATTAAGCCCACGAACATTAATTGAGTGAACAACCTCGGTCGCCGGTACGGTTGTTTTGGAAATTCCGTAACCATCAGCAACTATTTTTATTACACCAGTTTCAGAGATAATGCTGTAGTCTTCTAGGCGAACAATATCATGCCATGCCCCGGCGCTCATCCACTGAGTCAGTTTAATGTCGTGCCCGTATACGACACACTGTCCTTCTAATGTTCCATCACCAACAACCATTTCTTGAGTTGATTGACCGGAAACACCAGCATTAAATGACATATCAATAACCGGTCTGAAAAAGGAATCTGTGGCTGTCGTTCCATGCTTACGCAAAAATGTAATCCCACGCAGCGACTGGCGAACCATGACATTTTCAACTCTGGCACCTTCCGTCCACGCAAACTCGTTATACAGGGACACGGATCCGCCATTAGTATTCCCTGTATAGCCAGTAATCCACAAGTCCGACGCTTCACCATTCCACATATCAGACACTCGCACGGGAGTTGCATCGGTTCCAGAGTTTCCCTGAACAAGATAAGATGAGGCCCCCCAAAATCTAAATCCGCGAATACCGCCGCCGGACCAGGCTTGCTGAGAAGTACCATCTTCTTTAAACCTGGAAAAAGTGAAAGCGATGTTATTCCCGGTATGGTACAGATTAGGCCCACGCAACGTTTCAATAGAATAAGACAGAATATAAAAAGGCTTATCTCCACAATAAAAGCGTAGTCCCCCTTGAACTACGTATCCCTTGTCGAATCCCGGATTTTCAATTTTTGCTTCGTAAATATTGAATGTACGCGAGGCCTTGTACATGTTAGTGAGGACAGGGTCGATTGTATCTCCGGCTCGTAATCCGAAGTAACTTGAGGTTAATTCCTTAATATCCTTACGGCGGATGACCTGTCCATAATTATTGATAATCTGGCACCCATTATCATCGACATATGAACTATCAGAAGTTAAGGAGTGGCAATACCAAATCCCGCCACCAGCGCTTTGCCCTGCCGTGTGTTCCTTAAGGAATATTTGCTGACCGGTAACAGAAAATTCAATCTGTCGTAATGTATTAATATCAGGGCATTGCCCTATATATTTAAGCCCGTCCGGGCCAGCCATATCAATCTCAAGTTGCGTTCCATCATCTGTTTCTGAATGTATGGAAATAGGACGACCAAGGCTGTCAAATGCCAACAACTTACCACGCCGTCCATTAACAGATGGCATGATATCAATATAATCTTCTGGAACTCTCAGCGTTCTGCGGAATAAAGAATCGGCATATGAATTAGAACCGGCATTACCATCATCAACATACTTCTTCGTGGCCGCATCCTGCGCCTGTGACGGGTCACGCAGGTTACGAATGCGGTTGTTGAGTGCGTCGTAATAGTTCGCGATGAACGACGGCTTGCGCAGTGCCAGGCGGAGAAAGCTGAAGCACTGCTGGATAAGCATGGTCAGCTTGTCGAACGCATCCTCATGAACCTCTGCGAAGAATTTCCCCTGGTTACGAAGGTCAGTCTCCTGGGTAACTGGAAGGTCACGCGAGATAGAGATTTGCCAACCGTTGGCCAGCGGGGACATCAGCACAACATTCCCGCCAGAATAGGTACCCGCCCCGGTAACGGAGTAATCGGTATCCAGAGTCAGCACCGTAATATTTTCGTTAAGGTCAGCGACCTGGACGGTGAGATCTGACTTCTTGAAGATGCGGAACGTGTACGGGAAAGATGTGGTAACGCCGTTCCCTGTGTAGTCGTTATGGTCGACTTCGGTTGAGACCGTCATATGAAATCTCCGGATGTCGCAGCGCCCGGCGCGCCACACTGGAGATCATTCTATTACCCATCAAACCATATATGAATAAAACAGATCGAAACGAGCAAAAACATTACCATTAAGGTAAACAAAAGAGCTCTGGAAAACTTTGTTACCTTTTGATATATGTATATATATACAGTATTTATGGGAGTATTCCTAATGCCAGAGCGGTACCAGTATCCTGTCGACGAAGGTTTTGCGGATCGTATTCATACCCCGGAAGGGGTCAGATCCCTGGTTGTAAAATCACAGCTGATGGAGTTGCTCAGGGAGATGGAGCGAGACGGCCACGATGTCAGCGGTGCGGCGGCGGAACTGGTGGCACTGGTTAACTATGTGACAAGCTCGCAGCTGTCGATGCGGGAGCTGCAAACACACCTGGATTTCTGCGCAATGCAGTTGCGGCAGCATCTGAGGTAACGGAACCTTACCAGACTAGGAATCTTCTATGGCTAAAAACCGAACATAATTCTACAATCACATCGCCACATTCAGTGGTCTACACATGGTAAGTGAAAATGAAAAAAGCATTAGCAGTGCTGTTTGTTCTGTTGTCTCTGGGTTCAGCTTCACAAGCTTTCGCTGGTAACTGCCAGCATGATAGTGATACTGCTGCTGACGGCTCACGTTGCGGCGGGCGTTCTGCTGATTCTCGTCCCGGCGGTCAGTGATAAATAAGGCCGCGAAAGCGGCCTTTGTGACATGTCACACTCTTTTCCTGAAGGATAGCCATTCGAAGAACGAAGACATTCCTCCGCAGGCGATAGCAAAGATTAGACCACCAAAGAAAAGTAGACCAGCCTGCCACCACTCCCAGCGCCATACGTCCATGGCTCCAACCATTCCCACGATAGATCCAACCAGTGGTATATAGCTGACGATGAATGCAATCGGTGCCGCTATTATCCAGTGCAAGCCCCACCACGATTCTAGTCCAGCCATGATTGCTGCAAGTTGGAAGAGCCCCACCACGATGTAAACGATAAAGCCAATAGCTTGCATGTAGTCACCTATTTATTCAGAAAAAATTAGAGGTTTACCTTGAATAAGGCTCGCCACAAGAATTATTCCCTGCATAACAAAAATAAACCAGCAGATAGCCTGCGATGGGGGGCTAAGAAAATATTTGTATCGGTCAGCGAATAACAACCCACAAGAAACTATCACAGACAAAACAATTGAAAACAAGCTCCCCTCCCCTTATTCCGGCGTTACGTCCTGCGGTCGCCACCAGTATGTTTGATTGAATTCTTTCTTCGAACGCTGCTCCATCTTGCGCAGATAGCCAGGCGAGAAGTATTCCTGCAGCTGATTAAATATCATATGGTCAAGAGCTGCTTTTGCATACCATAGGTTGGCACCGGGGATAAGCCCCTTGCCGAGTTTAACCAGATCACCACCTGTCTGCTCCGGCTTTCCTTCAACGGCATTAAGCGGGATACCCTGAGCCAGCTTAACCACGTCATCAACCAGTCCGGCCACAGGCCCCAGCATTGAAGCCAGCGCACCGCCGCCATAACGGGTATGGTCAGAAAGAAGAAAATCACCATACAGGCCAAGGCCACCACCTTTCAGTAGTGCACCGAGCCAGAATTTACCAGCATCTTTTCCGGTCATCTCCCGTGGGTTACGCCCGGATGCCAGGTCGTTAAGTTGCTGAGATAGCGCGCCCAGCATCGTGGTGCTGGCGAGGAATGCGGCGATATAGGCAGCCCGGCCACCAGCGGAAGGCATCCCCATTGCACGCGTCCAGTGCCGCAAAACAACAGATATCGGGAACGATTTAAACAGGAAAACCGAGCGGGTTAACTCACCTTTCCATGTGCCGCGCTGCAACCCGCCACCGGTAAGCAGCTGCTCACGCGCGCCAGGCGTAATGACTGCCATGTCGACTTCTTCAGATACTGCTGCCAACAGCCGGCGCATGGCCTCAAACCTGACTCGCTCCGGCAGTCCTAAGTGCATAACGGCAGCATCAGGGATCCGCATAATACTTTCCGGCGTGAGCATCGTAGTGTTTCCGTTACCCCAGTCTTCCTGTTGCGCCAGTTTCCATACGCTGAAGTCCTGCTCAGTAATGCCCTTGCTCTTCAGTATGCGGAAATCGCTGTCATCAAGGCTTCTCAGATCCGGCGCCCGGCTGACCACTTCGCCAAGGCTGCCCATCATCGTCACGCCGTAGGCACGCTTGTGAGCATCGGTCCATGCTGTCAGGCCGCTGGCGCGCATTACCGCCGTTGCCGCCCAGCGGGAAACCGACGGTCCCATATTGTCCATCGCCCAGCGGTTAACGCTGCCGAGCAACGATTCCATAGCCAGCCCAGCGCGACGGGCGCGGGCAAGCTCCGTGCGGTTCGCCGGGTTCATGGCCTCAAGCTGGTTCATAAATAGTCGGTTCATCGGGATGTTCGCTACCTTCGCCGACATATACATCGTGCCCAGGTCAGAGAATGAAGCCAGCAGCGCGGAACCAAGTCGGCTCGCCACCATCCAGTTTCGGATGTTGTCCGACCATCGTGCGATGTGCGGATTAGCGATCGGCTGCGTCTTCCCGGCGATAAAGTTGTAAAGGTTCTCGGTACTGTTGGCCAGGCGCTTAATCCTGCCAGTGCGCTCAGGGTTGGCAGTGGCCTGTTCAGCCGTAACCTCGTCCAGGATAGAGCGGAAAACGTGATCGGGGTTCGGGCCGTATGTTTCAACCAGCGCGATATCTTTGCTGATACCTTCAAGGTGCCCGACCATTACTTCCCACAGAGAGCGATCGCCATATTCTCGCTGATACTCAAGGTAGGAGTCTGCGTCTTTGAAGTGGATCTGACGGGATGCATTACCGCGATTAGAGCGCGCGCCGGAAATGCGCATGCCAGTATCGCTTAATTTGTTCAGCCCGCCGGTGGCTATGGTGTTGTATGCCTCGCCCAGGAAGGTTTTCAACTCAGCATCGCTCATCAACTGTCCGTCATCTTTGATGTAGTACTTGCGATCCAGTTTGCCGATGACGTCGCTAACCCACTTATCCTGCGGAACCCTGCCGACTTTCTCCATTGAGTGGTGCTGAGGGATGCCCCAATTTTCCAGGTAGCCGATATCACCACCAGCGTCATTGAAGCGCTGGCGCAGCAGTTCAGTAACGCCAGCCCATGCTTTTGCGCCCTTACTGGCTTTGACATTCCCGGTCTTTTGCCCGCGGATCTCAAAAATGAGGTCACGTACTCCGGCCTCATCCTCGAATAAACCAAAGAAACGCGGATCCACGGCTTCGAAGGCTTCCTGCAACTGGCTAAGAGCATAGTCGCGGGTTGCTTTCGTGCGTGATTCTACTGACAGGAAATTAGATTTCCCGTCTGCGCTGAATGCAATCGTGCGATTGAGAGCGCCCAACTTTCCATCCGCGCCCTGATAGCTATTGATAAAATTATCCAGCCGCTGGCGTGCTGCTATAGTCAGCGCTACCCGGCGTTTCTTAAGCGCTGCCTCCTGCTGCAGTTCGTCTGCAGCTAACTGCCCGGCTCGACGCAGTCGCTCTGCATCGGTAAGTTGCCGCCATGATGCAGGATCATCACGCGCCAGCGACCGCATATTTCGGTATATGCGGTCCTCAATGTTCTGAATTTCTCTGGCTGTCAGGGTTCTCTGCGCCGCCTGCTGTACTGCCTGAATACATTCCTGTCTCATTCAACTATCCTCTCAAGAAGCATGCTACGGCGACATCAAACAGGCTGGAATCCTGAATTGCCTGTTCGTTTTCTCTGCTGGCTTCATCAAGCACCTCGCGAGCGCTACGCGACTGCGGGTTACCATCTTCATCAAGAACGGTGATCACCATATCCGGCGATTCGTTTAACGAGTCCTCGGCAATGCGAAGATCCATATCACCGGCCTGCTCCGCCGTTGGTTTCTGCTCTGCCTGGCGTAAAGATGCAGCAGTATCAAACGGGGCAGCCTCGTCAGCACTGCGCACTTCTGCAGTTTTATAGAATGAAAGAGCCTGCGCATTCAGATCCGCCTCGGCCTGCTGGCGGCGAGCAAGTTCTGCCCTCGCCTCAAATATCGCCCCGCCAGGTTCATGCGGTGCCAGCGCTTCACGGGAGAATTCGAGGCGTCCTTGTGCCTCGGTGATTCGCTGATCAAGGTCGCGCAATCTGGATTGCTTATCAGCGCGTGACTGCGCCAGTTGCTTTCCGCTTCCCTTAGGCTCTTCAGAAAGGATTTGGTTACGCTGTTCTGTCAGGTTATCAATAATGCGCTGACTGTTGGCGATCTCAGACTGGTAAACCTGACGATCCCCGCGCGGTAAAACCTGCGCGGCCTGCTCTTCAAGAATCCTTGTCTCAATTGCACGCGCCACAGAACCTTCATCCGCCTGAAAAAGAACCTCATCGATGGACTGCGCAATCAAACTGCGGCGCCCTGGTATATCACTGAATGAGGCGGGCTCGGCAATACTGGCAACATCCACTGCACGGCCCTCACTGACATCTCTCATGGCTTTCTGTAAAGCCTGAATGTGAGCATCACGTGAAAGAACGTTGACCGGTACGCCTGGAGCTACATCGATCTCAGCATGATGTGCGGCGTTGGCAGAAAGGGCCGCGTCCACATCTTCTGGCGCGAACTCTGGTGTATTTACCGATTCACCTCTGGCATTAATAAAGCGGCCTATACCGCCGAAAGCGACACCGAGCACTGCGTCAATAGCTATGGCCTGGCGATCAAATACATCGTACTGATTAGCCATCTCGGTATAGCCACCATCACGCAGCGTCTGCGCAGTCAACCCGCGCTGAGCCATGCCAAAGGCAATGTTAGTTCCAGCTGCATAGGCAATGTCAGGAGTTGCTCGCGCTGCGGTAGCCGCCGCACTGCGTACTGCACTTTCACCAGTTCTCGCCAGCTGTGCGCCAACCCCTTCCGCTAATGCGCCACCAGCACGCAAGCCAAGGCTCATTGGGATTAGGGTTCCTGCACCAGCAGTGATACCCTGCACCAGTCCTGCTTCCTGCGCCGTCCTGAAATCTACGCCCTGCGCAGTAAGGCGCTCATACTCTGAAAACCCCTGCAGGGATGTCACTGCCGCCGCACCGCCGGCAGGGCCAGCAAGTAGTGAACCAACTACAGCCTGCCCACCCATATCGAACAGTCCATTCAGGATCTGCCCAGCTGTTCCTGTAGTGGCCGCGTCTGGTGTCAGGCGCTTAACTTGCTGCTGTGCCAGTTTTCTTTGCTCGGCAATGTATTCCGCAGACGTATCGTTTACTGAGGTGTTTTCGTTTACGAATTTGGCGATAGGTGAAACCAGCTTGTCCATTCCTGCCCAGAGTAACTGATCTGGTTTAGCTACCAGGCCAGAATAGAGACCAGACAGGCCAGCGCCGGCTGCATTATCGAAGAAACCCACATCACTGTTGAATCCAGCAGGATTTGAAGCTGCATCATCCAGCTGTTGATTCTGGTTTACCGGGTTAAGTCCGAAGTAACTCATTGAGGGATATCTCCAGAGAAGCGCTGCCGCTGCTGCGTGAGATCGATAACTACCGGTGTTCCGTCCTGTTTCAGAAGGTATCCGGTACCAAGTTTCACGAGATACTGGCTGTCGCCGTAGCTTTGCAGGCCGTACTGCCCAGGCGGAGCCTTAACGCCAGCACCGGTAACCTGCGTTTCCCATGCCTGATTAACCTCTTTTTCGAACTGCTCAGAAGACATGCCCCACGGCAGCAGGACATTACCCATGCCGTTATAGTCATGCACGCCGCCAGTAGCGACGTTTATCGCCTGCTCCCAGACGTCAGAATCCAGCTCGCCAGAGAGATCGCCCTTCTGCGCCATTACTCCGGCGTAGTAGTCTTTCGCAACGTCATACGCCATAGATGCGCCCTGTGCGTCACCGGCAAATGCATCTTTAACGGTATTGCTGAACTCGAGCCGCATATCGTTTTCTTTCGGCATGGTAATGCCTTTGGCTTCTTTCGATCCTTTGCGTGCTGCGGCACCAGCCAGAATGGTTTGCGATGCGGTAGAGGGCGACACAGACACGTCAGGATTGAACCAGTTTTTCTCAGCAACCACGCCGCCAGGCTTGTCCATCAGGATACCGGCGACTGCGGCAGAAGGGGCGTTGGTACTTATTTGTTGCAGCGCAGCCATATAGACCTGCCCTCCACCGGTGCTTTGTCTGATCATATCAAGGTATGCAGACTGCTGTGAAACTGGAGCATCGCGGAAGAAAGTCCCGATCTGGCTGGCCTCATCTTTTGAAAAAAAAGTTAACGGCGTGCCGTATGATTTTGCCAGTTCGGCTGCCTGAGATGCACGCAGCGCAATGCTCTGGCCAAAGTTATTTTGGTTGGTCATGTCTATAGGCTTACTCTGGCCGGAAGACAGAGAAAACTGAATAGGATCGGCCTGACGCTGTTTGATCACCTGGTTAGCGGCGGCTGATACCTGGTCGAATAATTCAGCCCGTGATGCATAGCCCTCACCGGTCTGTTCCGGCGTCGGCTTCAACTGGTTGACGTATGCCGTGATGCTGCTGGTAGGCATGTTGCGGAACGAGCCAATGTACTGCCCGGCAATCTGCGTATTCCTGAATTCGGTATATCGCTGGTTTCCCTCCCGCACGCCGTAGGCAGCCATAAAATCAGCTTCACCTGGCGGGTTTGGGAACTCAACACCTCGCATGTAAGCCGCAGTGGCGTCGCGAACCTGGCTATCGATAGCCGTTCTGTATTCGGCCTGCTGCTGCCGGCGGATCTGGTCAGCCTGGCGCAGAAAAGTGGCCTGCGCTTCCGGCGTGGCGGCGTCGAATGCTGCATTGCCGGTGTAGCGTTTATTGCTGGTTGGCAACTGAGAGAGGCCCAGCGCGGCGCTGACGCCGGTGGACAACTGATCCTGGCTATATGGCTGACTGCCGTTTTCATGCTTAATGATGGCAGCACAGAGCGCCTGCAGCGTATCAGGGTTTGATGCATCAAGCGGCTGGTTTGCCGTTACGCCTAACTGCGCACAAACCGCTTTGATGTATGCGGCCGTGTCGTTATTGTCAGACGGCGGCGCCCAGCGGTTAATGATCTCGCCAACAGTATCAATCCCCTGCCGCTGGTAGGATATGAGGTTGCGCCCCAGCGCGCGGATCCCGTGCTCCGGAGTCTCGAATTTTGCAAACCGGCCATCACTACCAGTCTGCCCTACCCATGGGTTTGATGAGCTGGCTTCGAGGTTTCCTGGGTTATTGTTGCGGATACCCCTGGCATCGCCGCTATCACCTTTCACATAATACTGATCTTGCTGCTCGTGCAACTTTTCAGCATATGCAGTCGCATCATCAGGATTATCAAATATTCCAAGGTGCTTTCCTGTTTTTTCATATAGCGCGATTGCTTCATCATCTGAAAGTAATTTACCGTCATCACTGACCGTTGGTATCAGGACTTCACCTGCATCAGTGCCTATGGAAATAGTTCTTACCGTGCTGATAGTACCATCTTCGTTTTTTACAGATGGTCGGTTGAATAAGTTAATGTTCCCCTGGGTAACCATTCCTTTCGTAGATGATGGCTCACCACCATAAGGGTTAACAGTAGCCCGCCTTGAACCGGCGGCCGTATCGCTCAGCTCACCGTTGCTCTGAATGAATCCGATCGCGTTATTTGCTGACCACTGAGAAAGCGCGCCATCAGCTACCTTCTCTTTGAATTCCACCTTTTTGGCCTGGATCTGCTCAGGGCTCCACCCATGTGCAGCGCCGAAGCTTTCTATTTGCTGAAACGCCTGCTGATTAGCCAGCACATAGTTGGCGTTATCGCCATACATTGCCGAAGCGGTTTTGGCGCCGGTGGTCAGCGTTGCCTGGAACTGCCCCTCTTCATACGCATTGAGCTGCCCTATCTCATGCCGGCCAGCCTGAGACGTAAACTGAATGCGCTGCTGCTGAGCCTGCTGCATGAATCCCTGGCGCGCCGACTCCGGCAACTGCATCGCCAGCTCCTGAGCCTTTGCGTCAAAGAGCTGGGTGTATTCCTGCCCCTTGCCGAGGGCATTTTTACCCTGCAGGTTAAGCAGGCCATTCTGCGGGTTGGTCATCAGATCGCTTGCGGTCTGTGTCAGTTGCAGCGATGCATCCTGAGCCATAGCGACATCAGCGCGCTGTTTAGCCTGGCCGAAAACGTCAAGCGCCTGGCTTCCTGCGCTCAGCAGCGCATCGCCGGCGTTTGGTTGATCGAATGCCTGAAACCCCTGAGTGGAAACGCCGCGGCTTTCAACCTGACGCCCGGCGACTGTTGGTACAACTGGCATAGTTCTCTCCTTATCGACCGGTAGGCGTGCCGATGGCAGCAGAAATTGGTGCGGCCTTACTCTGCG
>OGSM01000399.1_pt1 | contig 12786 bp, 8 predicted proteins | sample 1573871 | NCBI WGS metagenome assembly OGSM01 (sample SAMN03295848, study PRJEB24534) | human gut metagenome | isolation source: fecal sample 1 from infant 7 | host: Homo sapiens | place: USA: Pittsburgh, PA | collected 2014-07
TTATATGGCGAGCCTTGGACACTCAAATCCATATGGATGATCTCTTTGATGGAGATAACAATCCATTATATCCAATAGATGACATCGACAAAAAAATTGACCTATAATTTGTATCAGAAAACTCTGCTTGGCGGACTAGTCACACACTTTCCACGTTGGCCACTCATGGATGTTTTCAGACATACCAACAATATTAATGTATATTCGAAATTTACCATATTTGCGGCGACGAAACTCGATCCTCTCTTGAAGTAGTTTAAGAGCGAAAGAAAGACTCATTGGTTTCTTTATACCATATTTCTGAATGCCCTGGCAGGCTATCGTCGAATCATTAATGTCATTTAGTGCTTAAACCCTTTTCTGTCGATAACGTTGGCGGTCCATAAGGAGAAGGGCTGATTATGTAAATTTTCCCCATCTGCCAAGGTGGGGTCGTGTTCAGTTTGACCCAATGCTCGAATCTTTCATCGCTATTATCACCGCAATAAAAGCTACCGCATACTTTAGCTACAGACCATTTTCCGGAACATATATACAATTGTTCATCAGTAGCCAAAACAACCCGAGCATCTAAAAGTGACTGAATAGCTTCGAAAACATTATCTAATTCATATTTGGATTTATATTCACAGAGTATATCACCTTTTATCTCCAGCGGGCCATGTTTATGTAGTAGACCCAGAAGATCTTTTTCAAGAAGAGATAGTCGTATAGGTGACCATTGTGTTTGAGATACCTGTCTTTCAGGGACGGGAGCCTGTATAATGAATGTGTACCATCCCAACTTTTCACTCTCAACTACTGGTTTACTCAAAATTAGAGGGTAGAGAACTTCCTCATTTTGATCGTCTCCCCTGTCAGGTTTTATTCCCAATAAAAGTTGCACACGGTCAAACAATAACTCCATGATAAGTAAAATTGGGTTTGCATTACTTGAACCCAGCCAGCACCATCCATGCTCTTCATTCCAAAATCCCTTATAAGGCATCCCATTCATTTTAATTAATGAGTATCCATCACTTATCAGCAAATTTGGCATATTTTGCATGCCATATCCGGGTTGGAATTCTTTATTTTCATAAATCTTATGGACGCTTGCTCGAAGTGCGTCTTCGCTTTTGAAACCATTATAACCAATCGCAATTCGTAATGGAGTGAGCCAGTCTCTAACCAGGCTTTGATACACTACACGTTGATGTAGTGGTAGACTATCATTTTCTTCATAATGACAAGGCCACACGCCAAAAAGATTAACAAACTCCTGAGCTGGTCTGGTAGTGTTAAAATTAAGAGTCCCCTCGTCTTGCTTAACCTGATAATCTAATTTAGATAATTGGAAGACTGCATTCAAATGCTGATAAACGTTATCTATTTCACGTGAAAACAAATTTTTCTTTATTTCAAAAACTGCTATCACTTTATCTATCGGATAAAAAAAGTCATCAGTATTTGTAATTCTCTCTCCTTCACCTATAACGACCATACAATCGATCTGTCCAGAGTGATTATCACCTGATGTGATGATTCCTGATACGACCTTAAGATCAGGATGTGAAAAGTCTATTTTTTTCAGTATTTTCTTGGTGGCCCCTTCATACATGCTTCCGATCAATGTGGGGTGCTTAACCGGATTATTATTCATCACTTTTTTTTCATCAAGCATCAGTTTTCTGAGTAATTCTGACAATATATTCATGTAGTTAGCCCTTTATTCAATGGAATTATTCAAGATGTATGGATGTATGGATGTATGGATGTATGGATGTATGGATGTATGGATGTATGGGTTTTGATAATATTCGCATCTCAATTTTAGCTTGAATGATATAAACCAAAAGATAATTATTTTTCATCAGCATCTTAATTATTGTGTGTGTGCATTTCTTGTGAGTTAGAATTTATACACACCAATGTTGGACAGTGAATTATACTAATAATTGAGTCACATTTTAGGGAGGCAATATAAGTATCAATAATTTAAACTCCTTAAAATGATGAATGAAACTGCATATACCAGCAGTATATGCAGTTTGTTTAACTGATTAATATAACTTTGCCATTAATCTGGGTAACGATAAATAGGTTGAGGTAGTTTCACGTCACCATTTTGCAGAACTATGCTGCTCATGATTCCATCTCCATTACAAACCGAGATTTTCGCTGAAATTTTTTGTCGCCCCATGGCATCATTCGTTGCTTAGGATAAGATATATAAAGCCATCGCTTGGCTCTTATTACTGCGACAAATGCGTTATTTCTTTCCTCATCAAGTTCTTTTACTGTATTGGCTCTGTAGTCTGGGAAAACGCCTTCACACATACCAATTAAAAACACGATATCCTTCTCAAGACCCTTCATTGTGTGTACGGTACTTAATGTTAAGCCGTTTTCAAGGGTATCTTGCGAAAGCTGTCCCAGAGCTAACGCATTGCGAAATGCAACCAGGGAATCCCCAATTCCTTTCCGTTTAAAGCGTGTCCATGTGCGATTAAATTCATCAAGTTCTTCAATGCTGAGCTTAACATCTTCTATTTTACCGTCAGAAATACTGCTATGTCTTTCAACCAATGAAGTGAGAAGGCAGTTAAAGTCCTTTACAAGCTTAGGGATTTTTGGATTTTCTATATCCAATCCATCGACAGCGAAAAGAAGTTTTGCGAATACATCAGAGTACTCGTCAACTGATGATGAAACTTGAGCAGCTATTTCCTGCAATACACAGGTCGTCCAATTTTTTGGCTCAGCAATATTCAATATTTGGCATAACTTCTTCCCATCCACCCAATCTTTAGAGTTAAGTTTCACCCGAATGGCATAATCTAATATCTTGCCGAATCTAGTTGAAGGCTCAAGCTGTCTTTCACCTTTTCTCAAAGAGTAAGGTATTGAATTGTCTTTAAGAGAACTTTCAAGCTTACTAAAAACAAAACGATTGCGGCCAATCACTACCATATTTTTCAGTGAAATCTCACCTTCTATTTCATCGTTAACTCTCAAATCCAAAAGTTTTTTAACAGTAGCAACAATCGCCGCAGCCTCATCCTCTTCCGTATCAAATTCTGAAATCCATACACCGCCTTCTAAGGCATAATCAATTTCTGCTTGTGAGCCTGGCCGCAACTTGTTTGCTGCACGTATAACGGCTTTAGTGCTACGATAGTTTTCTTTAAGTTCAAAGCATTGTGGGGTGAAGTCATCTACAAAGTTGGTGCAGAGATAGTCTTTCGAGGACCCGTTAAACCCATAAATCATCTGATTAGGATCTCCTACCATTATAATGCTTTTTATAGCATCACCGCAAAGTACCCTGATAAACTCATACTGCGCTTTATTAAGATCTTGAGCTTCATCAACACAAATATGTTTATACTGGGATCGGTATATTTTTGCGACCCAATCATGTGTTAGTAGAATTTTATGTGCATATACCAAAATATCATCGTAGTCGATGCCGCCACTATTAAGCAGTGCAGATTGATAGTCTTGGTATATTTTCCAAATATTATTATTTGGATATAATTCGGCAACTTCAAGGTCAGTCAACAACTCTCGTTTTATTTTCGAGAAAATATCCATAAAGGATTGCAGATTTTTTTCTCTGCTTTTCAATTCTCTTGAATCAGTGATATTTAGATACTCATCTATATTAATGCCATCTTCACGTAAAGACTGTATGAAGACTTCCATTCGGTCTTTATCTCTATCATATATGTGTAACTCCGTGGGTAAACCAACGGTGTGTCCATATTTCTCCAAAATACGCTGTGCGACAGAATGTATCGTAGCGATCCAAACCCTATCTTCTACTTGCTCGAAATCAGCTAAACGTGCACTCATTTCCTCCGCTGCTTTATTTGTGAAGGTAAGAGCGATGATACCTTCTTTTTTAGTTTTATCCAAAATATACCGAACACGCTCTGTTAACACACGTGTTTTACCAGAGCCAGCTGATGCAAGCACTTGAACAGCAGAGTTTATTGGAGCTTCAATAATCTGACGCTGAGCATTTGATAGATTCATATCAGACTCCAGATTCAATTTTTTTGAATAATTCAATGATCTTCTCAGGAAACTTATCTGCTGACAATTTAATCAGGTTGTCTGTAATTGCCTTAGCATAAAGCGGTTTGCTTGAATCAAGAATTTCAAGGATTGCGCGAATTCGTCCAGCATCATCCTTGTAATCTCGTAGCACATCCTCAAAAATATGCTGATGACAGGTTTGGCAACTTGGCTTATCAGTTTTGACTCGTTTTAAAAGCATGCCGTCTTTTTTCTCAATCCACTTGTCTATGGTATCCTCACCTTCAACTTCATTGATAGTTTTTTCTATCAAATCGCGAAGGCCCTGACTTAATAGATATCCCTCAAAATCAGTCCCGTCAAGTATTGTGATATTATTGGCTTTCTCGATATCAGTAACTCCGAAAACTTTTTCATAATTTTTCTTGAGATCTTTAATCGTTTTAGGCTCTCCATCACTAAATATAAAGACTGGAATGTTAAGGTCTTTCGCCAAAATGAGGAATGGACGATATTTTGCCCCTGAGCCATTGACACCAACAAAATTAATTCCAAGTGAGAAGGGATGCTTTCCAGCATACGCTCCAAATAGCTCGGGGAGGGCTTGTTCTTCGGTTTCTCCTTCAGAGAGGACTATTGCTTTGGAAAATAAGAGCTCACCACGGGAGTGTACTACCTCTCTTTTCAATCTCCTCAGATCATCATCTTCAAACTCATCTCTCAACTGATATACTTGGACTGAATTTTTCCGTTTGCTCAGAGATCTAATTTCGTGCAACTCGGCTAGGCCAGCAATATACGGCGAGTGAGTGCTTATAATCACTTGTCCTGGCACATCCACGAGTTGTCTATACAATGTCCTTTGCGCGTTCGGGTGTAGATGTGCTTCTGGTTCCTCAGCTGCCATAACTGGGAAAAATGGCTCGGCTTCCTCTTCGTGATTTTTGGCCAGCAGTTCGGTAAAGGCCTTTACTGTTAACATGGATGCCCAACTGCGTGTACCCATGCCGTGATATTCCATAGAAAATGAGCTTTTATCCGTTTCACCAAAATTCACACTAAACCGCTTTGACAGGTCACGAATCTTCTTTGGAAATGGGGTAAGCTCTGTTTGGCCTGAACCCTCAAACGATTGATTCATGTTATCCAGATGAGTCTTCAATCGTTTAAGCGGCTCGCTTTTTTCTATGGCCTCTTTATTAACTTCGGCTACCAGCCGCTCTAGTTCAGCCACGTCTTTTTCGTCATACTCAACGCTGGATAGCACACGACCAACAAAAGAAGATTTTTCCTTTAGTTCATTATGGATGTCTCTTTGTGCATCGATCGAAATGAAAGGTACAGACTCCAATCGTTTGCCCAATCTGTTCTTGCTGCCAACTCGAACGTCTTGCCACCCACTAAGTTCTGGCCACTCATCCAAATGGAACCGCTCAACAATATAACCGCCTTTCACTCGATCTGGTTTTGCAGTAGTACGTATTGCTACAAATTGCTTCCCATCAGGCTCTGACTGAATTTTATCGCCAAATGCCTGTTGCCAGTTCTCTGAAAACTCTCTTGCTCTCGCATCACTATCAACAGCTATAAATCGAAGGTCTACTGTAATCGTCTCTTGGCGTTTTTCATCTTCGCCTATATGAAAATCTTCGTCAGCTAAGTACCGTGAGTAGTCCCCCAATGCTAGTTGTAGAGCTTTTACAATCGATGTTTTTCCGGCATTATTTTGCCCTAGTAAAACGGTAACTCTCGGTAAGGTCACTTCAATATTACATATACCCCGAAATCCGCTGATACGAACAGTATCTATTTGGATATTCATAATATTTCGTCCTTTGAATTAATAGAAACCGTCCAACCTCGACTTCCATCGCTATGGCTGCAGAGGGAGGCATAATAAAAAAATTTGTTAACGGCCATTTTCTTCCTTTTAGTGTCCGAGAGCTATCCCAATACAGTTAGTTTGTATCTAATCTGTTAGATCTTTGCTGTATTGAGCCCTGCTGCTTTTAAGCGCTGGGTTAAGTTGCGCATCTTGCTGAACTCCGTGCCGAAGCTGCTCCGTAGCCCAACCCCTTCACAGAACTCTTTAGATGTGATGTTCTTCAATTCATCAGCATATTTAATCATTTGCAGGTGTAACTCTGCGGTGTATTGATTGCGAGGCGCATCGACCAATACTTGTCTGATACGCTCATAAATCTCAATTTCGGTCATTTTCGCCTATACGGGTTCGGTATTTAGATAAGTTATCTAAATTATCTAAAAAGCAGCACAAATGCAAACTTACTCAGGTTATAGCCCATACAGTAAGCCTAAATTACTCGCAACTTCAAATGGTTCCAGAAAACTGCTTAGAAGAAGGTTGAATGTGCGAAAAATGCAGTGATACTGTATATAAATACAGTTTTGCTGAGTCTCTCATTATGAAGTTTTTTTATCCCATAGAGATTGTCCCTTCTATCCATCTTCCTCTCTTTGCGGAGCGAGTACCTTGTGGTTTTCCTAGTCCCGCACAAGACTACGTCGAAGATAGGTTAAATCTCAATACGCTTTTGATAGCCCACCCTAACGCCACATATTTCATTAAAGTAAGCGGTGACTCCATGACGGATGCTGGAATTGGAGATGGTGACCTTCTGGTGGTTGATCGTTCGCTTTCGGCAAGTCACGGCGATATTGTAATTGCGGCTATCGCCGGAGAATTTACCGTCAAGGAGTTGCGCACGCATCCCGTCCTGCAACTTGTTCCTTACAATAGCAATTACTCACCCATTACGTTTCATCATCCAGAAGATCTGGAAATATTTGGCGTAGTTACATTTTCAGTGAAGTCACATCAATGACGATGTTTGCTCTGGCTGACGTCAACAACTTTTATGCGTCTTGTGAAACGGTGTTCCGCCCGGATTTAAAGGGAAAACCCGTGGTGGTGGTCTCTAACAACGACGGTTGCGTAATTTCGCGTTCAGCAGAGGCAAAAGCGCTCGGCATTATGATGGGAGAACCTTTTTTTAAATTGAAAAATAAAACATTCCCCTCCGCAGTGCACGTATTCAGTTCAAACTATGCCCTTTATGCCGATCTCAGCGCGCGAGTTATGCAGACGCTGACGGAGATGTCGCCTGCCATCGAGATCTATTCAATCGATGAAGCCTTTATCGACTTATCTGGTGTAGCTAGCTGCATGTCTCTGACAGATTTTGGCAAAACTGTGCGAAACCAGGTGTTTAAAAATACCGGGCTCACGATCGGGATTGGCGCTTCGCAAACCAAAACGTTAGCGAAATTAGCAAATTACGCAGCAAAGAGATGGCCTGGTACGGGAGGTGTAGTTGATTTATCTGACATATCACGTCAGCGAAAGCTGTTAGAGCGCGTGCCTGTAGAGGAGGTGTGGGGGGTAGGAAGGCGCATCAGCAAAAAACTGAACGCTATGGGGATCAGTACAGCACTGGACTTAGCCAATAGCTCACCGTGGGTAATCAAAAAGCATTTCAACGTTGTTCTGGAAAGAACGTTGCGTGAGCTGCGTGGTGAACCGTGTCTGGCGCTTGAGGAGTTCGCGTCCGATAAGCAACAGATTATGTGCAGCCGATCTTTTGGGTATCGTATTACCGAGTATGCCGATATGCGTCAGGCTGTCTGCACCTATGCGGAGCGCGCTGCAGCAAAATTGCGTAGCGAGCACCAGTTTTGTGCTTTTGTTAGCGTTTTTCTACGCACCAGCCCGCACGCAGATAATGAAATTTATTATGGAAACCAATCATCGGTGAAATTACTGACACCTTCTGATGATACGCGTGACATCATTCGTGCCGCGACAGAATCACTGGATCGAATATGGGTCGATGGTTACCGTTACATGAAAGCGGGCATTATGCTGGCAGACTTTTTTAGTCGCGGCACAGCACAGCTTAATTTGTTTGACAGTTTCGCCCCGAAAGCTAATAGCAAGGCACTCATGACGGCAATCGACGGCATTAACGCGTCAGGAAAAGGAAAGGTCTGGTTTGCGGGGCAGGGCATCCAAAAGCCCTGGGCAATGAAACGTGAGATGCTGTCACCTGCTTACACTACACGCTATTCAGATCTGCCTATCGCTAAATGAAAATGAATGCTGGCCTTACAGGTGCTGTAGCTGCAGTGACAGTATTTTCTCTCGCAGGTTACCATTCTGTATTTCACAGTTTTCAAGCTCACGTTCAAGCAAAATAACCTTCGCTATCAGGGCTATTTTGCTCTTACTCGCAAGAAGATAAGCTCTCCGTAATTCTGACTCTGTTGGATCATTAAGCTCAGCGACCGAAATGGTACTTTTTTTCTGGCTACTGCCGCTTAGTGTTGCGTGCTTTTTGTACAGCTCGTGGCATTGCCTGTTCCGCAAGATGGTGGAAGCAGATACGCCTTTTCCCGCAGGGTCTACGCTTTTTGAAGCCAGAACAATCGTCGTCAGACTGATTCTTAGCCTCCCTGACAGGAGCACATCAATCGCACGTTTAACCAAGGACACACTGTTTTCAACGCGGTTGCGTTGCCAGGTATAAATACCGCTCATATTTTTATTTGTCATACCGCTAACCTCTTGTGCGTCAGGATGAGGACTGCAGGTTACGCCTGATGGTATCGACCTGCTCAATCAAATCCATTTCTTCCAGCATGTCGTCACAGCTGCCAATAATTTCGCGAGCTTTTCTCTTTTCTGCTGGCAAATTCTGCTGCCCGGCAAGCTCAGCCATCTTTACCCAAGCATCTCTGTACACCAGGACGTCACTGCGTCTGGCGGGATCGGGGGCATTCCCCGCACAGCCAATACAGGCAAACTTGGCCGGACACGCATTCGCAATCGTGCAACATCCACCCGTAACGGGTATCAGCGCTCCCACCTTACCGATAGCCTCTGTCAGTTGCTGAGCAACATCGGCTTTCGTGCGGATATGTTGCCTGGAGAAGTCATGCCGCTGAGTGAAAATTTGCTGCTGCAGCTCGACCAGTTGGGAGGGCGTATGCCTGGCATAATATTCCGTAACGTTGACATCTTTTTGCTTCATCAACAGAGCCAGCACATCAAGTGGCGTATTCAGCGTACGCATCTCTGTTGCAAAACTATGCCTGAGCAGATGGCTGGTGACTTTTACAGGCTCACCGGCAGGTGTTTTCAGGGAAAGCCCATGGAGCATAACGGAAAGTGCGCCGTTGATGTCTTTCTGTGTGAAATGTTTTTCATCGTTTTGCCAGAGGTAGCTTGCAGGCTTTAATTTTGGCCCCAGGCATGCTGCTGCTTTAATTACGGGGAAAGTCTGCGCTCTGCTTCTTTGGTAACCCCACCATTCATAAAGACTTTCCATGCACTTATTATCAATATAAAAAGGCTCCTCTTTTAATCTCCCTTTGGGAACCGCGTTAAATAAAATGCACTCTTTATTTTCTGCCAGACTGATCCGATAAAGATGCTCTGGGACTAACCTTATCTGCAAAAACTCATGTGCTCTGGCCCCTGTCTTTGACATGATCTGTACAACAGAATGCGCCAACAGAGCATCGACCATCAAAATTTCAACAGGAATAAATATCAGTCCCAAATCTTTACTCAACAGGTATTGCCACCGGCTGGCTGTAAATCCGTAGGGAGTGGTGATGGGACCTTGAAAAGACGTCTTAGATACCCCGTATCGGTCAGTGATTTCAGCCGAAGGAGTGCCCGTGAACGCGGCAAGCATGATCAGTTCAGTGAACCACAACCCTTCAACGGGCTGGTGATGCTTATCGTAGCTTCCCTCATAAGTAGTGAATTTTATATCCGAGTCGTGAATAGTATGATGCGGATTAGCATCATGAAATCGATAGATTCCGGTTTCAGCGACATGCTCATGTGCCTGCCTCAATAGTTTTGCGTCCCAGACTTTAAACCTGTGCGTATATGCCTGTTCGCCTCTGTTTTCCATGACAACAGATTCTGTATACTCAAAAACCAGCGGCGTCTTTTTCCCCGACTTTTCAAATTGCTTAAACGCCTTTTGTATCTCCTGATGTAGCCTGTTGATCTGCAACTTTCTTCTTTCCACAAAATCGCGAAGAAAATAAAACTTCTGGTGCAGGACAGCTGTTTTAGACTTTCTTTTGTTTTTTTGTTCCTGTGAGACAGCCCTGTGTAGGGTGGATTTTTTCCAGAATAAATCGTCTGACACGCGCGGCAGTGCAAAGGGGGTAAATTTTTCTCGCTGGTCTGCGTTAAGTTTGCTGAAGTAATCTGCTTGTTTAACGAGTAACCGAAAATACGTCTGAATTATTCTAGCCCGCTGCCCTATGTTGTCTTCCGGGATAAGGTCACCTTGATGATACGCCTTGAAAAAGGTCTCACAGTCAAACTGGTCTATGTCATCCAGGCCAGTTGCGTTAAGAAAACGGGGCATGTAATAAAAAAAAGTAATGTCATTTCTTCTGTTACTGTAACAAGTCGCCATGATAAAAAATGCCGTGTTTCTCAGCCTCGGTTGCTTAATCTCGTAAATCATACGTATCTGTGCATTGGTCATTGGTTTCCCTGTTGCAGGCGAATCCAGAAACGTCAACGGTATTGTATGAAGAACCGGGTCGAGTGTGGCGATCAGCTCATCCAGAGAGATTGTTTTCCAGGCATCTTTTTTCACCAATTTTTTATCAGTGCGCTTTTCCCATTGAGCCACCGCTCTTTTAACTAGCCGATGGTCAAGGCAGACAATGGTGGTTATTTCTGAATATGTCACTTCACGTTGATTTCGACTTAAATAATCAATGGCAAGAGCCACTTTTTTCTCGCCAATCTCTTTTGCTCTTGCTGTATTTTGCAGTGAGTACTTGAAGGTCGTTACCGTTCTGTTCCATTCAAAGTAGGCCAAATCATCAGAAACATCTTCGTCAATAAGCAGATCAGCCAGTTTGCTAATGTAACAACGTCCATACCTAGATATGATATGTAAATCTATGCCGAATTGATCTGATATTTCTGAAGTTTTAAAGGGTTCAGCCTGCGCTTTATAAAAGTCGTATAATTTATAAATAACCTTTTCACGCTCATCCAGAGGCAGGCGTGAAATAGAGCCAGAGAGTGCAACGGGTTTGGCTATAGGCTCCTTGAACTTAATTTTCTCAACAATGCTGAAAATATCTTTATCTGCAGCACAACACTGCTGTCTTATTTTTAATATATACTCTTCATTGTTGTTTCTGAGCCCATCCTCAATGCAATAAATAATGTATCGATATTTAATCTCCAGTGCATATCTGCTGCATCGGATGAAAAAATCAAATGTCAGATATTGCTGCTCCCATCTTAGAAACGTCTTATCGCACATGGGCGTAGTACCGAGCAGCTGAGCCATAACATTCTCAATGTAAGGCATCAACGCTCTTTTCAGTGCAGGCCGTCCGGTACGGGTGCCCGGTAAGTCTTCAATCCTGAACCAATTTCCCCGTTCTTCACGCTGAGTAAGTTCACAAAATAATGTATGACGGCGCCGTGCAACAGGTTGAGTATCAATGCTCATAGTTTCCCCTCCAACATTTCTTTCAGCATCAGCGAGCCCTGACTTTCCTTGTCATCGGGCACATCACAAGCAGCTTGAGCCTCCAACTGCTTGTCTTCGATGTAGGTGTGTATTGCACTTGCCAGCAAAGGCAAATCATGACGCTGTCGGGCTTGATCATAAGCTGGCAACATATCGGATCTCCATCCCATTAATACCTGCAGGGCGCTGCGTTTCTGCAGAAGATCAGCCTCTGAAACGGCGCTACGGTGGATCTCGTTCAGCGCCATCGTGACAAACCAGTGTCGAACCTGGTGCGTGCGTATCTTAAGCCCGGCAGCGGCCAGCACAGGCGTCCACCGGTAACGTCTAAAGTTGTCCGGTGTCAGTGGATGACCTCTTTTTGTACAGAAGAGAGGAAGCCGGTGAACATTTTCGGGAGGCAAAGTGGTGCGCCCGTTGATATATGGCAGCAGCTCAGGCCTGTCATTTCTGATATAGCGCAGCAGCACCTTCAGCGTTTTATCCGTGATGATAATATTCTTGACCCGCTTCCCACGACTGCCTTTACTTAGCGACATGAACATGTTGCGAAAACCGCTGACCTTCCAGTCATGCATAGTCAGCGCACAGGCCTCGTGTATTCTGCAGCCCGTATCGAAAAGTATTCTCACGAGTGCTATATCCTGTAGGTTCCAGCCGCCCTGTTCGCCTGAGGCCAGTACATGCCCCATAAGTTCCGGATCGTCCAGATACTCAGGAATCCATTGATTATCTTTAATTCTGTAATACGAAGAAGTCAGCCTGAGAGGACGCCAATGGTCAATGCCACTGTCTGATGGCATCGGCGGTCGCTGATTTATTCTCACAAAGTCATCAAAATGCTGCTGCCGGATTTCGGCAATCATATTTTTGGCTTGGGGTAAATCAAGAGGGTGAGGATGGGGATACAGCTGCATCGAGATGAGTAACTGATAAAAAGATCGCAGCGCAGCTAACAGATGATTTATCCGGTGGGCTTTTCCCCAAGTAACCTGCACCTTGCGAATATCTCCTCCTGACAGATCGCGGGCGAAAAACAGAGTACAGTGCAGCTGGGTTGTCAGGAAATGTTCGAGTACAGCACGGACCTGACTACTGTTGCCCAGCAAATCCCAATGCTGTCGCTTCACTGTTTCATCCTGTCCAGCCCAGGAAAAAAATGCCAGAAGATGCCTGAGATAAGCCTTAACTGTGGCTGGTGAATGGTACCTGTCGG
>OGSM01000400.1_pt1 | contig 12767 bp, 10 predicted proteins | sample 1573871 | NCBI WGS metagenome assembly OGSM01 (sample SAMN03295848, study PRJEB24534) | human gut metagenome | isolation source: fecal sample 1 from infant 7 | host: Homo sapiens | place: USA: Pittsburgh, PA | collected 2014-07
TTCGTTTCACCGGTCTACTACTACTAAACGCATCCACTGTGCGCGGTAGACTGGCGGGCGAAATTCAGCGTTGAATCGTCTTCAGTAAAACTAAAAACCCGCGCCACTGCGCGGGTTTTTTTATGCTCGTAGCAAGGCGCCCTAAGACTGACAAGGACCTAACCCATGAGCCAGCAAGTCGTTATTTTCGATACTACTTTACGTGACGGTGAACAGGCATTACAGGCGAGCCTGAGTGTTAAAGAAAAACTGCAAATTGCGCTGGCCCTGGAACGCATGGGTGTAGACGTAATGGAGGTCGGTTTTCCTGTCTCCTCGCCGGGTGATTTTGAGTCAGTGCAGACCATCGCCCGCACCATCAAAAACAGCCGCGTGTGCGCTCTGGCGCGCTGCGTTGAGAAAGATATCGATGTGGCCGCGGAATCCCTGAAAGTTGCAGAAGCTTTCCGTATCCATACTTTTATTGCCACCTCCCCCATGCACATTGCAACCAAGTTGCGCAGCACGCTGGATGAAGTGATCGAACGTGCGGTGTATATGGTTAAACGGGCGCGTAACTTCACTGACGACGTGGAATTTTCCTGTGAAGATGCAGGCCGCACGCCGATTGACGATTTGGCCCGTGTTGTGGAAGCCGCTATTAATGCCGGAGCCAGAACCATCAACATCCCGGATACCGTCGGCTACACCATGCCGTTTGAGTTTGCCAACATCATTACCGGTCTGTATGACCGCGTACCAAATATTGATAAAGCCATTATCTCTGTACACACCCACGATGACCTGGGTCTGGCCGTTGGCAATGCTATCGCGGCGGTGCACGCCGGCGCGCGTCAGGTAGAAGGCGCGATGAACGGCATCGGCGAACGCGCAGGCAACTGTTCGCTGGAAGAAGTGATCATGGCGATCAAAGTGCGCAAAGACATCATGGACGTGCACACACGCATCAATCACAACGAAATCTGGCGCACCAGCCAGACCGTCAGCCAGATTTGCAACATGCCGATCCCGGCCAACAAAGCGATTGTCGGTACGGGCGCGTTCGCTCACTCTTCCGGTATCCACCAGGATGGGGTGCTGAAGAACCGTGAAAACTACGAAATCATGACTCCGGAATCCATCGGTCTGAACCAGGTTCAGTTGAACCTGACCTCACGCTCTGGTCGCGCGGCAGTGAAGCACCGTATGGAAGAGATGGGCTACAAGGACAGCGATTACAACATGGATCAGCTGTACGACGCCTTCCTGAAGCTGGCGGACAAGAAGGGCCAGGTGTTCGATTACGATCTGGAAGCGCTGGCATTCATCAACAAACAGCAGGAAGAGCCAGAGCACTTCCGTCTGGACTACTTCAACGTCCAGTCCGGCTCAAGCGACATCGCCACCGCCTCCGTTAAGCTGGCCTGCGGGGATGAAATTAAAGCGGAAGCCGCCAACGGCAACGGCCCTGTGGATGCCATTTACCAGGCGATTAACCGCGTCACTGAGTACGACGTAGAGCTGGTGAAATACGACCTGACGGCTAAAGGGCACGGTAAAGACGCCCTGGGTCAGGTGGATATCGTCGTCAATTATAACGGTCGCCGCTTCCACGGTGTGGGTCTGGCGACAGATATCGTCGAATCCTCCGCGAAAGCGATGGTGCATGTCCTGAACAACATCTGGCGAGCCGCCGAAGTCGAAAAAGAGTTGCAACGCAAAGCTCAGAATAAAGAGAACAACAAGGAAACCGTGTGATGTCGAAGAATTACCATATTGCTGTGTTGCCGGGTGACGGTATTGGCCCGGAAGTGATGGCACAGGCGCTGAAAGTACTGGAAGCCGTTCGTTCGCGTTTTGCGATGAAAATTACCACCAGCCACTACGATGTGGGCGGTATTGCAATTGATAACCACGGTACGCCATTGCCGAAAGCCACTGTGGAAGGCTGTGAAAATGCCGATGCCGTGCTGTTTGGTTCCGTCGGTGGCCCGAAGTGGGAACACCTGCCGCCTGCAGAGCAGCCAGAGCGCGGCGCGCTGCTGCCGCTGCGTAAACATTTCAAACTGTTCAGCAACCTGCGTCCGGCGAAGCTGTACCCGGGGCTGGAAGAGTTCTGCCCGCTGCGCGCGGATATCGCGGCCAACGGTTTCGACATTCTCTGCGTGCGTGAGCTGACCGGCGGCATCTACTTCGGTCAGCCAAAAGGTCGCGAAGGCAGCGGTCAGCATGAGAAAGCGTTTGATACCGAGGTCTATCACCGTTTTGAAATTGAACGTATCGCTCATATCGCGTTTGAGTCAGCGCGCAAACGCCGCCGTAAAGTGACCTCTATTGATAAAGCGAACGTGCTCCAGTCTTCCATTTTGTGGCGCGAAATCGTCAGTGAAGTCGCTAAGCAGTACCCGGACGTTGCGCTGTCGCATATGTATATCGACAACGCAACGATGCAGCTGATCAAAGATCCGTCTCAGTTTGACGTGTTGCTGTGCTCCAACCTGTTCGGCGATATTCTCTCGGATGAATGCGCCATGATCACTGGCTCCATGGGCATGCTGCCCTCGGCCAGCCTGAACGAAGAAGGCTTTGGCCTGTACGAACCGGCGGGGGGCTCCGCGCCGGATATCGCAGGCAAAAACATCGCCAACCCGATTGCGCAGATCCTCTCCCTGGCTCTGCTGCTGCGCTACAGCCTGGATACAGGCGATGCAGCAACCGCAATTGAAAACGCCATTAACCGGGCGTTAGAAGAAGGCGTCCGTACCGGTGATTTAGCACGCGGCACGGCGGCAGTCAGTACCGATGAAATGGGCGACATCATTGCCCGCTATGTCGCTGAAGGGGTGTAATCATGGCTAAGACGTTATATGAGAAGTTGTTTGATGCGCACGTTGTTTACGAGACGCCAGACGAAACCCCACTGTTGTACATCGACCGTCATCTGGTACACGAAGTGACGTCTCCTCAGGCATTTGACGGCCTGCGTGCGCACAAGCGCCCGGTGCGTCAGCCGGATAAAACCTTTGCCACGATGGATCACAACGTTTCCACCCAGACCAAAGACATTAATGCATCTGGCGAGATGGCGCGTATCCAGATGCAGGAGCTGATTAAGAACTGTAACGAGTTTGGCGTGGAGCTGTACGATCTGAACCACCCCTATCAGGGCATCGTCCACGTAATGGGGCCTGAACAGGGTATTACCCTGCCGGGCATGACCATTGTCTGCGGCGACTCCCACACCGCGACGCACGGCGCATTTGGCGCCCTGGCGTTCGGGATTGGCACCTCTGAAGTGGAACACGTTCTGGCGACGCAGACCCTGAAGCAGGGCCGCGCCAAAACCATGAAGATTGAAGTGAAGGGGAAAGCCGCGCCGGGTATCACCGCGAAAGATATCGTGCTGGCGATTATCGGCAAAACCGGCAGTGCAGGCGGTACCGGTCACGTCGTTGAGTTCTGCGGCGACGCTATCCAGGCGCTGAGCATGGAAGGTCGTATGACCCTGTGCAACATGGCCATTGAGATGGGTGCCAAAGCAGGCCTGGTGGCCCCAGACGACACCACCTTCAACTATGTGAAGGGGCGTCTTCATGCGCCGAAAGGACAGAATTTTGACGACGCGGTAGCGTACTGGAAAACCCTGAAAACGGACGAGGGGGCAATTTTTGATACCGTTGTGACGTTGCAGGCGGAAGAGATCGCCCCGCAAGTCACCTGGGGCACCAACCCGGGCCAGGTCATTTCCGTCAACGACAGCATTCCTGACCCGGCTTCCTTCGCCGATCCGGTCGAGCGCGCGAGTGCGGAAAAGGCGCTGGCTTACATGGGGTTGAAACCCGGCGTACCGCTGACCGACGTGAGCATTGATAAAGTGTTCATCGGCTCCTGCACTAACTCCCGTATCGAAGATTTACGCGCTGCGGCAGAAATTGCAAAAGGCCGCAAAGTGGCACCGGGCGTGCAGGCGCTGGTTGTGCCGGGCTCCGGTCCGGTGAAAGCCCAGGCGGAAGCGGAAGGTCTGGATAAGATCTTTACCGAAGCAGGCTTCGAGTGGCGCCTGCCCGGCTGCTCCATGTGTCTGGCGATGAACAACGACCGCCTTAATCCGGGCGAGCGCTGTGCCTCCACCAGCAACCGTAACTTTGAAGGCCGTCAGGGCCGCGGTGGGCGCACCCACCTGGTCAGCCCGGCAATGGCCGCCGCTGCGGCAGTCACCGGTCATTTCGCCGATATTCGCAGCCTGAAATAAGGAGACAATCATGGCAGAGAAATTTACCCAACATACGGGCCGTGTTGTCCCGCTGGACGCCGCTAACGTCGATACTGACGCGATCATTCCTAAACAGTTTTTGCAGAAAGTGACGCGCACGGGTTTTGGGGCGCATCTGTTCAACGACTGGCGCTTCCTCGACGATAAAGGCGAAGTGCCGAACCCGGAATTCGTCCTGAACTTTCAGGAATACAAAGGCGCCTCCATTTTGCTGGCGCGGGAAAACTTTGGCTGCGGATCGTCGCGTGAACACGCGCCATGGGCATTGACCGACTACGGTTTTAAAGTGGTTATCGCCCCAAGCTTCGCGGATATCTTCTACGGCAACAGCTTCAACAACCAGCTGCTGCCGGTGACGCTGAGTGACGAACAGGTCGATGAACTGTTTGCGCTGGTGCAGGCAAATCCGGGGATGTCGTTTGAAGTGGATCTGGAAGCAGAAGTGGTGAAAGCCGGTGACAAGTCCTACAGCTTCAGCATTGATGCGTTCCGTCGCCACTGCATGCTGAACGGTCTGGATAGCATTGGCCTGACGCTGCAACACGAAGAGGCTATCTCCACCTACGAGAAAAAACAGCCTGCGTTTATGGGCTAAAGGCAATGGCCCGCAGGGCGCGGGCCATTGATAAGGGTGCGTTGAGGCGTAACCACTCTGGAGAGGCGGCCAGCTCTGTTTTCTCCTGTCTGAAGTGCAGCTCACACAGCGAGTCACGCACCATCCAGGTGAAGATCAACAACGTCGTACAGATCAGAAACAAACCTAACAGCAGAGTACGTTTTGGCATTCCAGCCTCCTTATTGCTTTTCGGCAATGAAGAGACTAACCTCGCAATGTTGGTTGTGAAGTTTGTCTCCCCATCAGTTTTTTGATGTGGGACTCTCCACTGTTTGCCTCTTGAGAAAGCCTGAGGCAAACAGCCTCAAGCACCCGTCACGCACTCTATGCGCCTTCTCTGCTCCTGTCAGAAAATCGTTTCATTTCGTGAAGCCGCCTTCCAGAATCAAACGTCTTTAACCCGGCACGTTAATACAAGCGTGATGACCGAAATCGCTGCGATCACCCAGTACACGGATGCATGTCCATAGCTTTGCGACAGCGCCCCCTGAATCACCCCTGCCAGAATCACGCCGGTAGAGATACTGTTAGTAAACAGCGTGGTCGCGGAGCCTGCTCGCCCCGGCATTAAATCCTGGAACCAGAGCATGCCGATCCCGGCAACGATTCCGATAAATACCGCGTTAAATAGCTGTAACGCCAGCAAAGCTTCCCGCGAATGGAAAAGGATTAACCCCGCGTAGAACACCACCCCAGCCGCCACGGCGACGACCATCATCCGACGCTTTCCGAAACGTTTTACGTAGTAACCCGCCAGAATCATCGCCGGGATCTCCAGCCCGGCAGCGGTGCCCATCAGGATCCCCGCGAGCTTGTCGGACAGTCCCAGATCGCTGCTGATCCACAGCGGCATATCGATAATGTACATGGTGTTGCAGGTCCACATCAGCGTGGAGGCGATAAACAACATGCGGACGTTTTTATCCTGCCAGCCGCTTACCTGGGTGATGGGCTTGTCCGTCACCTGCTCTACGCGCGCCACCGATGGCAGCACAAAGGCTATCAGCGCCAGGCTGATGGCAAAAATTCCCGCGGCGATGGTGAACATGATGGTGAAACCGTAGTTCAGGGCCAGCATGAACGCCAGCGGGGGGCCGATGACCCATGCGAGAGAGAGCTGCGCACGCATCACCGAGCTGAACATCACCACTTCCCGCGCCGAGTTGTCGGCGTACTCCCGGGCCAGGGCGAAGAGCTGCGGCATGGCGGTGTTCGCCAGAGAGGCCAACAGCACGCCACAGGTGATAAGCGTCAGGTAGTGACGATTAAAGGCAAACAGCAACGCGTTGCCCACGGCCATGGCGCAACAAAAGAGGATCAGCTTGCGGCGATCGCCCTGGCTGTCGGATCGTTTCGCCAGCCACAGGCTGACGAGGATCCCGGCAATGGCGTTGACGGTGTAGAACAGGCCTACCCAAAATGGCTGCGCCCCAACCTCACGACTGAGAAACAGGCTCAGCGTCGGCGCCTGTAGCGCACCGGCCACGCCCATCATGAAGGCCACCAGCATAAAAGCGGCGTACACGCCGTTCAGGCGTCGCCCCATCGTCATCAACCAGAGCATGCGCAAGTCCTTATGAAAGCGAATCGAAATTGGGTGAAATAGTAAACGAAAAAAGCCAGCAAAAACATTTTGCTGGCGGGTGATTAGCACCAATACTCAGTCACACATGATCGAGGCGAGTTAGCGAGAAGAGGTCGGTTTCGTAACGTCCCACTGCATCAGATCTTCCAGTATTCTCAGCCGCTGCTCTGCGCACTGGCGGGCCAGCCAGGACACTCCCTTTGTCGCTGAAAAATAGTGCTGATAAAACTGACGTGCGGTAGACCTCTTCATAATTTACCTCCTCGCTTCATCGATAAGGATTATTGGCTTAATATAGGGATTAATAAATTGCTGATTTTTTGTCAGGAGTTCCTCTTTTATGCCTTCTGGTCGTCTGCAACAACAATTTATCCGCCTCTGGCAGTGCTGCGAGGGGCAATCGCAGGAGACCACGCTGAACGAGCTGGCTGAGCTCCTCAACTGCTCCCGGCGTCATATGCGTACCCTCCTTAACACCATGCAGCAGCAGGGCTGGCTAAACTGGGAGGCCGAAGCCGGACGCGGTAAGCGCTCGCGCCTGACTTTCCTCTATACCGGCCTGGCGTTGCAGCAACAGCGGGCGGAGGATCTGCTGGAGCAAGACCGCATCGATCAGCTGGTCCAGCTGGTGGGCGACAAAGCCGCCGTGCGCCAGATGCTGGTCTCGCATCTGGGACGCAGCTTTCGTCAGGGACGCCACATTCTGCGAGTGCTTTACTATCGCCCAATGAAAAATCTGTTGCCCGGTACGGCGTTACGTCGCTCTGAAACCCACATGGCCCGGCAGATTTTTAGCGGCCTGACGCGGATAAATGAGGAAAACGGGGAACTGGAAGCGGATATTGCCCATCACTGGCAACAGGTGTCTCCGTTGCACTGGCGCTTCTTTTTACGTCCCGGCATTCATTTCCACCATGGACGCGAGCTGGAGATGCGCGACGTTATCGACTCCTTAGAGCGCGCCCGCACGCTGCCGCTCTATTCGCATATCGCGCGGATCCACTCCCCCACGGCCTGGACGCTGGATATTGAGCTATCGCAGCCGGACAAATGGCTTCCGTGGCTTCTGGGCTACGTGCCCTCGATGATCCTGCCTGCCGAGTGGCGATCCCTGAACAATTTTTCCAGCCAGCCGATTGGTACGGGCCCCTACTCCGTTTCACGGAACAACAGTAATCAGCTGAAGATCCGCGCCTTTGATGATTACTTTGGCTATAGGGCGCTGATCGACGAAGTCAACGTCTGGGTACTACCGGATCTCAACGAAGAGCTGAGCGCAGGCCTGACGCTGGAAGGGCCAACAACCAGCGAAAAGGCGTTCGAGAGTCGCCTGGAAGAGGGTTGCTACTATCTGCTTTTTGACAGCCGCAGCCATCGCGGGGCGAATCACGACGTCCGCAAGTGGATCAGCCATATTCTGGCTCCCGCTAACCTGATTTATCACGCTGAAGAGCAATACCAGACCTGGTGGTTCCCGGCCTATGGCCTGCTTCCGCGCTGGCACCATGCGCAGCCAGTACGCAGTGAAAAACCTGCCGGACTGGAGACCATCACCCTCAGCTACTATCGCGATCACATTGAACACCGGTTTATCGCAAGGATCATGAGTAAGCTGCTGGCAGCCGAGGGCGTGACGCTGGCGATACAGGAAGTGGACTATGATGAATGGCACCGTGGAGACGTTATCAGCGATATCTGGCTCAACAGTGCGAACTTCACGCTGCCGCTTGATTTTTCGCTCTTCTCTCACCTGTATGAAGTGCCCCTGATTCAGCACTGTATCAATCGGGACTGGCAGCGAGACGCCGCACGGTGGCGGGCAGGAGAAATGGATCTGGCCGCCTGGTGTCAGGAGCTGCTGGCCGGGCAGACGATCGTACCGTTGATTCACCACTGGCTGCTGATCCAGGGTCAGCGCAGCATGCGCGGCCTGCGAATGAATACCCTGGGCTGGTTTGATTTTAAATCCGCGTGGTTTGCGCCGCCGGAGCCATAACGCTTTCGTAATATTCACCAAATCATTACAATAGCGCCGTTCTCAACGGGGTGCTGCATCACAGATGTGCGCTGAGATAATACCCGTCGAACCTGATCCGGATAACGCCGGCGAAGGGATTTGAGGCTGTCTCTCAAAATCCTTTGCCACTCAACCCTGAGGTGCAAAGTGTTAAAAAACGTTCTTCCTCTGCTGGCGCTGTTTGCGCTGCCTGTTTTTGCTAAGCCTGTCCTGACGGTCTACACCTACGACTCCTTCTCCGCCGACTGGGGCCCCGGCCCGGCGGTGAAAAAAGCCTTTGAAGCCGACTGCAACTGCGAGCTGAAATTCGTGGCACTGGAAGATGGTGTCTCTCTGCTTAACCGGCTGCGTATGGAAGGCAAAAACAGCAAAGCCGACGTGGTGCTCGGGCTGGATAACAACCTGCTGCAAGCCGCCACTCAAACCAGACTGTTCGCCAAAAGCGGCGTGGCGGCAGATGCCGTCAACGTGCCGGGCGGCTGGAAAAACGACACCTTCGTTCCCTTTGATTACGGTTACTTTGCGTTTGTCTACGATAAAAACAAGCTGAAGAATCCGCCCAAAAGCCTGAAAGAGCTGGTCGAAAGCGATCAGAAGTGGCGCGTGATTTATGAAGATCCGCGCACCAGCACGCCGGGTCTGGGGCTGCTGTTGTGGATGCAGAAAGTCTATGGCAACAAAACGCCTGAGGCGTGGCAGAAACTGGCTGCGAAAACCGTTACCGTCACCAAAGGCTGGAGCGAAGCCTACGGCCTGTTCCTGAAAGGCGAAAGCGACCTTGTGCTGAGCTACACGACTTCTCCGGCCTACCACATTATCGCCGAGAAGAAAGACAACTACGCCGCCGCGAACTTTGCTGAAGGGCATTATTTGCAGGTGGAAGTGGCCGCCCGCACCGCCGCGAGCAAACAGCCGGAGCTCGCCGAGAAATTCCTGAAGTTTATGGTTTCACCGGCATTCCAGAATGCTATTCCGACAGGAAACTGGATGTACCCGGTCACTGATGTTGCGCTGCCGGCAGGTTTTGAGCAGCTGAACAAACCGCAAACCTCCCTGGAATTTACGCCGCAGCAGGTTGCCACCCAGCGCGCCGCATGGATAAGTGAATGGCAACGCGCCGTCAGCCGCTGATCCCCGGCTGGTTAGTTCCCGGGCTGCTCGCCGCTATACTGATGGTGGTCGTCAGCCTGGGTGCATTCCTTGCGCTGTGGTTTAACGCGCCAGAGAGCGATCTGCTTGCCCTCTGGCACGACAGCTATCTCTGGCACGTCATCCGTTTCTCCTTCTGGCAGGCGTTTCTCTCCGCGCTGCTGTCGACGCTCCCGGCCATTTTCCTCGCGCGCGCCCTCTATCGCAGACGTTTCCCCGGCAGGCTTGCCCTGCTGCGGCTGTGCGCGATGACGCTGATCCTGCCCGTGCTGGTGGCGGTGTTCGGCATTCTGAGCGTCTATGGTCGGCAGGGATGGCTGGCATTCCTTTTCAACCTGCTTGGTCTGGAATGGACCTTCTCGCCATACGGCCTGAAAGGCATTCTGCTGGCGCATATTTTTTTCAATATGCCGATGGCCACGCGCCTCTTTTTACAGGCGCTGGAAAACATTCCCGGTGAGCAGCGTCAGATTGCCGCCCAGCTTGGCATGCGCGGCTGGTCGTTCTTCCGCTTTGTCGAATGGCCGTGGCTGCGACGCCAGATTGCCCCGGTTGCCGCGCTAATCTTTATGCTCTGCTTCGCCAGCTTCGCGACCGTACTTTCTCTCGGCGGCGGGCCGCAGGCCACCACCATTGAGCTGGCGATCTATCAGGCTTTAAGTTACGACTACGATCCGGGCCGCGCCGCGCTGCTGGCGATCGTGCAGATGGTATGCTGTCTGGCACTGGTGTTACTCAGCCAGAGGCTAAGCAAAACGATCCCCGCAGGAAGCAATAACATGACAGGCTGGCGCGATCCGCAGGACAGCCTGTATAGCCGTGTCGCGGATTTTATGCTGATCGCACTGGCACTCCTGCTTTTGCTGCCCCCGCTGCTGGCCGTTATCGTTGATGGACTGAATCGCAATGTGTTGTCGGTACTGCAACAACCTGTCCTGTGGCAAGCGACGTGGACCTCCTTGCGCATTGCGCTGGCAGCCGGGCTACTGTGCGTGATCCTGACCATGATGCTGCTCTGGAGCAGCCGCGAGCTGTACGCGCGTCATGCCCGTAAAGCCGGACACGCGCTGGAACTGACGGGTATGCTGATCCTGGCGATGCCGGGCATTGTGCTGGCGACCGGATTCTTTTTACTGTTCAACAGCACCCTCGGCCTGCCGGAAAGCGCCGACGGCATCGTCATTTTTACCAACGCACTGATGGCCATCCCTTACGCGCTCAAGGTGCTGGAAAACCCGATGCGCGACGTCAACAGCCGCTACAGCTTGCTGTGTCAGTCGCTGGGCATGCAGGGCTGGCAGCGTCTGAAGGTGGTAGAATTGCGCGCACTGAAACGTCCGCTCGCCCAGGCGCTGGCGTTTGCCTGCGTGCTGTCGATTGGCGATTTTGGCGTAGTGGCGCTCTTCGGCAACGAGGATTTCCGCACGCTGCCGTTCTGGCTTTATCAGCAAATTGGCTCCTATCGTAGCCAGGATGGCGCCGTCACGGCGCTGCTCCTGTTGCTGCTGTGCTTTGCGTTATTTACCGTTATCGAAAAACTTCCGGGGCGTGATGTTAAAACTGACTGATGTAACCTGGCTTTATGAGCACCTGCCAATGCGTTTTACCCTCTCCGTTCGTCAGGGAGAGCGAATCGCAGTGCTTGGCCCCAGCGGGGCCGGAAAAAGTACCCTGCTCAATCTGATTGCCGGTTTTTTGCAGCCAGCCAGCGGGTCGATCGTCATTGATAATGGCGAGTATACCTACGCTCCGCCGGCTAAGCGCCCGGTGTCGATGCTGTTTCAGGAAAACAATCTGTTCAATCATCTTACGGTCTGGCAGAACATCGCGCTGGGTATGGATCCGGGGTTAAAGCTCAGTGCTGCGCAGCGTCAGACGCTGGAGGCGATCGCCGAACAAATGGGCCTGTCTGCGTTTATCAACAGACTTCCGGGGGAGCTTTCCGGCGGCCAGCGCCAGCGCGTGGCGCTGGCACGCTGTCTGGTGCGCGAGCAGCCGCTGCTGCTGCTCGACGAACCCTTTTCGGCGCTCGACCCGGCCCTGCGCCAGGAGATGCTCTCGCTGGTTGAGGAAGTGTGCGAGCGCGAGCAACTGACGATGCTGATGGTTTCGCACAGCATTGAAGATGCCGCACGCATCGCGCCGCGATCGGTGGTGATCGCGGAGGGAAGTATTTTGTGGGATGGAGAAACAGAAGAACTTCTGAGTGGTAACGCAGGGGCATCTTCATAGTTGGGTATTCGTGCGGTCTGATGCCCTCACCCTGGCCCTCTCCCACGGGGAGAGGGAAAACACCTTAACGGCTCACCACCTTCAACAGGATCTCGCCGTACACCGGCATCAGCGGGTGGCGGATCAGCGCCACCAGCGCTACCACCGCCACGCCGAGCGTAAGTGGGGCCAGCCAGAGCAGGCGCGTGCGCGGGAGATAGCGGGTCAGGCGATCGACGCTCGCTTTCGCGCTGCGCCACAGGCGCCAGCAGAGCCAAACCGCCAGCCACAGCAGCACCGCCGTACCCAGCAGAAGCCATTTAAACTCACCGCTTTGCATACCGTCAGGAATATCAATCGCCGCGCCCGCCAGGATACCCGGCAGGAAGTAGAACGGCGGCCAGAAGACGCAGCCGATGATATTCGGCACCACAAACTTCGCGACGGGCAGATCCAGCATCCCGGCCACCATCGGCACCAGTGGACGCGTTGGCCCAACGAAGCGCCCCACGAGGATGGTGAACATGCTGTGCTGGTGCAGCGCATGCTCGGTTTTATCCAGCAGCGCTTTGTTTTTTTTCATGAACGACCAGCGGTGTAGCGGCTTCTTAAAGCGCCAGCCCAGCCAGAAGGAGATCCAGTCCCCCAGCAAACAGCCGATAATACCGGCCATCCACGCCTGCCAGAAATTGACCTCGCCGCTGCCGATAAGCGCCCCAAGCCCCGCCATCATCACGGTGCCGGGCAGGATCAGCCCGACCAGCGCCAGCGACTCCAGAAACGCCACCAGCGCCACGGCGATGAGCGAATACATAACGGACTGGGTAATAAAATGTTCCAGCAATGCCTGCATAACTATTCCGGTCAGAAAACGAATCAGCGATTCTGCTTAGCGCCCTGCACCGCGTCAAGGCATCAATTGTCTGAATAGTTTACA
>OGSM01000407.1_pt1 | contig 12605 bp, 10 predicted proteins | sample 1573871 | NCBI WGS metagenome assembly OGSM01 (sample SAMN03295848, study PRJEB24534) | human gut metagenome | isolation source: fecal sample 1 from infant 7 | host: Homo sapiens | place: USA: Pittsburgh, PA | collected 2014-07
GATGACCACTTTTTTACCCTGAAGGTAGCTTGCGCCATCGGCGAATTCGTCGCGCCCCATAAAGCGACATTTGCCCAGCTGCGCCAGCTGCTGACGCAGGTTCAGTGTATTAAAGTAGTTAGCCATGGTGATACCTCGTGATGTTGTACTGTCTTATTGTTCGGTTCGCGTTTCAGCGAGAATGAACCCACATTACAACAGGAAATTTATTGCGGAAATTGATATATTCACAACATCACATTGCAATATCTGCAACGTAGAAAATCGGAGGCTCGTCCGTGGATTTACGCGATCTGAAAATGTTCCTGCATCTGGCGGAAAGCCGCCACTTTGGCCGCAGTGCGCGGGCAATGCACGTCAGCCCCTCCACACTCTCACGCCAGATCCAACGGCTGGAAGAAGATCTCGGCCAGGCGCTGTTTGTGCGCGATAACCGTACGGTCACGCTGACCGAAGCAGGCGAAGAGCTGCGAGTGTTTGCCCAGCAGACGCTGTTGCAGTATCAACAATTGCGCCACACCCTCGATCAACAGGGACCGTCGCTGTCGGGCGAGCTGCATATCTTCTGCTCGGTTACCGCCGCCTACAGCCACCTGCCGCCAATTCTCGACCGCTTTCGCGCCGAGCACCCCTCGGTTGAAATTAAGCTCACCACCGGCGATGCCGCTGATGCGATGGACAAAGTGGTCACCGGAGAGGCCGATCTGGCAATAGCAGGTAAGCCAGAGACGCTGCCCGGTGCTGTGGCATTCTCGATGCTGGAGAATTTAACGGTAGTGTTGATCGCACCAGCATTGCCTTGCCCGGTACGGAATCAGGTTTCGGTCGATAAACCAGACTGGTCGACGGTGCCGTTTATCATGGCCGACCAGGGGCCGGTACGCCGCCGCATCGAGTTGTGGTTCCGCCGTCACAAAATCAGCAACCCATCGATTTACGCCACCGTGGGGGGGCACGAAGCGATGGTCTCGATGGTGGCGCTGGGTTGCGGCGTGGCGCTGCTGCCGGAAGTGGTGCTGGAAAACAGCCCGGAGCCGGTACGGAATCGCGTGATGATTTTAGAACGCAGCGACGAAAAAACGCCGTTCGAGCTGGGCGTCTGCGCGCCGAAAAAACGGCTGCATGAGCCGCTGATCGACGCGTTCTGGAAGATTGTTCTGGAGCGTAAATCCGCCGAGTAGCGCCAGCGTCAGGTCTAAAATCAGTGGTAGATTCAGTATTGGCACTCCTTTTCTGTATAATGTCCCGTGCCATAATAGATGTGGGGGGCTTGTTAACCATCACGTTTAGCAAGCCAGAACAGACGGTGTCATTGCGCACTTGACAGCGAAAATACAAACTTAATTAGCCATCATTATGATAATCAAACCAAAAATTCGTGGATTCATCTGTACAACGACCCATCCGACTGGCTGCAAAGTCAATGTGGAAAAACAGATCGATTATGTGAAGAAAAACGGGAAAATCGCTAACGGCCCTTCCCGCGTGCTGGTCATCGGTGCTTCCACCGGTTACGGCCTTGCTTCCAGAATTTCCGCCGCGTTTGGCAGCGGAGCCGCCACTATCGGCGTATTTTTCGAAAAACCAGGCACGGAAACCAAGCCAGGTTCCGCGGGCTGGTATAACTCTGCAGCCTTCGATGAGGCCGCAAAACGTGAAGGTCTGTATTCCAAAAGTATCAACGGCGACGCGTTCTCCGACGAGTGTCGCGACGAAGTTATCAAACTGATCAAAGAAGACCTGGGTCAGATTGACCTGGTGGTTTACTCACTGGCATCTCCGGTACGTAAAATGCCGAAAACCGGTGAAATCGTCCGTTCTGCGCTGAAGCCAATCGGTGAGGTTTATACCTCTAAAGCGATCGATACCAACAAAGATCAGATCATAACCGCCAGCATTGAGCCGGCAACCGAAGAAGAAGTTCAGAACACCGTCACCGTTATGGGCGGCGAAGACTGGGAACTGTGGATGGGCGCGCTGAGTGAAGCAGGCGTGCTGGCTGACGGCGTGAAAACCGTTGCCTACTCCTACATCGGTACTGACCTTACCTGGCCAATCTACTGGCACGGCGCGCTGGGCAAAGCAAAAGAAGATCTCGACCGCGCGGCAGGCGCGCTGCGTAATCAACTGGCTCCGCTGAACGGTTCCGCTAACGTTGCTGTACTGAAATCCGTTATCACGCAGGCCTCTTCTGCGATTCCGGTGATGCCGCTGTACATCTCCATGGTCTTCAAGCTGATGAAAGAACAGGGCATTCATGAAGGCTGCATCGAGCAGATCAACCGTCTGATGACCACCAGCCTGTACGGCGATAAAGTGGCGCTTGATGACAACCAGCGTATCCGTATGGATGACTGGGAACTGCGTGAAGACATTCAGCAGGCATGCCGCGATCTGTGGCCGCTGATCACCACCGAAAACCTGGCGCAAAAAACGGACTATGCAGGATACAAGCAGGAATTCCTGAATCTGTTCGGTTTTGGTCTCGACGAAGTGGATTACGATGCGGATGTAAACACCGAAGTCGAATTCGAAGTCATCACGCTGTAATCTGCTGATACAGTTGCAAAAAGGGTTCATGTTTTTACATGAACCCTTTTTTAATGGCTACCGCTAACCCGCCAGGAAGAACCTGAACGCCGGGTTATGCGTTTCATCGTGACAGTCATAACCCAGTTCGTTCAGTCGCGTTTCGAAATCAGGCTCGTGCTCACCCAACTCAAACGCCGCCAGTACGCGACCATAATCGGTTCCGTGACTACGATAGTGGAACAACGAAATATTCCAGTGCGTCCCCAGGGTATGCAGGAATTTGAGCAACGCCCCCGGAGATTCCGGGAATTCGAAGCTGTACAGCCGCTCCTGCAAGGGTTTCGACGGGCGCCCACCGACCATGTAGCGCACGTGCAGCTTCGCCATTTCATCGTCGGACAAATCCACTACGCTGTAGCCGCCCTCATTAAGCAACTGGAGGATTTCCTTACGCTCTTCCAGCCCACGGCTCAGACGGACGCCAACAAAAATACAGGCATCTTTCGCATCAGCAAATCGGTAGTTAAACTCGGTAACCGAGCGTCCTCCCAACAGCTGGCAAAACTTCAGGAAGCTACCCTTTTCTTCCGGAATAGTTACTGCCAGCAACGCTTCGCGCTGTTCGCCCAGCTCGCAACGTTCGGAAACGTAGCGCAGGCCATGGAAGTTAACGTTAGCGCCGGAAAGGATATGCGCCAAACGTTCGCCACGAATGTTGTGCTGGGCAATGTACTTTTTCATCCCCGCCAGCGCCAGCGCACCGGATGGTTCCGCCACCGCACGCACATCCTCGAACAGATCTTTCATTGCCGCGCAGATAGCGTCGCTATCGACAGTGATGATGTCGTCGAGATACTCCTGGCACAAACGGAAGGTTTCGTCGCCGATACGTTTCACCGCCACGCCTTCAGCAAAGAGGCCAACGCGCGGAAGATCGACCGGTTGACCGGCATCCAGCGCCGCTTTCAGGCAGGCTGAGTCTTCAGCTTCAACGGCAATCACTTTGATCTGCGGCATCAGCTGTTTGATCAGCACCGCCACGCCTGCCGCTAATCCGCCACCGCCCACCGGCACGAATACACGATCAAGGTGGGCATCCTGCTGCAATAACTCCAGTGCCAGCGTGCCCTGCCCGGCAATCACCATCGGATGGTCGAACGGAGGAACCCAGGTAAAACCCTGCTGCTGCGACAGCTCAATCGCTTTGGCTTTGGCTTCATCAAAATTCGCGCCGTGTAGCAGTACTTCACCACCGAAACCGCGAACGGCATCGACTTTGATATCGGCGGTAGCCGTAGGCATGACAATCAGTGCCTTCACGCCTAATCGCGCAGAAGAGAAAGCTACGCCCTGAGCATGATTACCTGCCGATGCGGTGATTACGCCATGCGCTTTTTGCTCTTCGGTCAGACCGGCCATCATGGCATAGGCACCGCGCAGCTTGAAGCTGTGAACGGGTTGACGGTCTTCGCGCTTCACCAGGATCACGTTGTCGAGGCGCGAAGAGAGTTTTTCCATTTTTTGTAGCGGTGTGACCTGCGCCGCTTCGTATACCGGCGCACGCAGCACTGCTCTGAGATACTCGGCGCCTTCTGGAGCGCCGGAGAGGGGTTGAGAATCCGCCATGGTCATTATCCCCCTAGTTTCGACTTATCGCGCACCGCACCTTTGTCGGCGCTGGTTGCCAGGCTGGCGTAAGCGCGCAGCGCAAAGGAGACCTGACGCTGACGATCTTTTGGCGTCCAGGCTTTGTCACCACGAGCTTCTTGCGCTTCACGGCGCGCAGCGATTTCCGCATCGCTCAGTTGCAGTTGAATGCCACGATTCGGGATATCGATAGCAATCATGTCGCCATCTTCGATAATTGCGATATTACCGCCGCTGGCCGCTTCAGGAGAAACGTGACCAATGGAAAGCCCTGAAGTACCGCCGGAGAAACGACCGTCGGTAATCAGCGCGCAGGCCTTACCGAGACCCATCGATTTCAGGAAGGTGGTTGGGTAGAGCATTTCCTGCATGCCTGGCCCGCCCTTCGGCCCTTCGTAGCGAATCACCACCACGTCGCCAGCAACCACTTTACCGCCGAGGATAGCTTCAACCGCATCGTCCTGGCTTTCATACACTTTTGCCGGGCCGGTAAATTTCAGGATGCTGTCATCCACACCAGCAGTTTTTACGATACAGCCGTTTTCCGCGAAGTTACCGTACAAGACAGCCAGGCCGCCGTCTTTGCTGTAAGCATGTTCCAACGAGCGAATGCAACCTTCTGCGCGGTCATCATCCAGGGTGTCCCAACGACAATCCTGCGAGAACGCCTGGGTGGTACGGATGCCAGCCGGACCTGCGCGGAACATTTTTTTCACCGCGTCGTCTTTGGTCAGCATAACGTCATAACTATCGAGCGTTTGCGGCAGAGTCAGTCCCAGCACGTTTTTCACGTCGCGGTTCAGAAGCCCGGCGCGATCCAGCTCGCCTAAAATGCCCAGTACGCCGCCCGCGCGGTGCACGTCTTCCATATGGTATTTCTGCGTACTCGGCGCAACTTTACACAGCTGCGGGACTTTGCGGGACAACTTATCAATATCACTCATGGTGAAGTCGATTTCCGCTTCCTGCGCAGCCGCCAGCAAGTGCAGAACGGTGTTGGTGGAACCGCCCATCGCAATATCCAGCGTCATGGCGTTCTCAAACGCCGCCTTGCTGGCAATGTTGCGCGGCAGGGCTGAAGCGTCATCCTGCTCGTAGTAGCGTTTGGTCAGCTCAACGATGCGTTTACCTGCGTTGAGGAACAGCTCTTTACGGTCGGCATGAGTCGCCAACAGCGAACCGTTACCCGGCTGCGACAGACCCAGCGCTTCGGTCAGGCAGTTCATCGAGTTGGCGGTGAACATCCCGGAGCACGAGCCGCAGGTCGGACAGGCCGAACGTTCAACCTGCTCGCTCTGCGAGTCTGAGACTTTCGGGTCTGCGCCCTGAATCATCGCATCAACCAGATCAAGCTTGATGATTTGGTCAGAGAGCTTGGTTTTCCCGGCTTCCATTGGGCCGCCGGAAACAAAGATCACCGGAATGTTTAGCCGCAGAGAGGCCATTAACATCCCGGGGGTGATTTTATCGCAGTTAGAGATGCAGACCATCGCATCGGCGCAGTGGGCGTTAACCATATATTCCACTGAATCGGCGATCAGCTCACGCGACGGCAGTGAATAAAGCATGCCGCCATGACCCATGGCGATACCATCATCCACGGCGATGGTGTTGAACTCTTTCGCCACGCCGCCTGAGGCTTCGATTTGTTCGGCAACCAGCTTACCGAGATCGCGCAGGTGGACGTGGCCCGGCACAAACTGGGTAAAGGAGTTCACCACAGCGATAATCGGTTTACCGAAGTCATCATCGGTCATCCCGGTGGCGCGCCACAGTGCGCGGGCACCCGCCATATTGCGGCCGTGGGTGGTGGTAGCAGAACGATACTTAGGCATGCTTGATTAACTCCCGTCTGTCTTTCCCCTGCATATTTCACGCCGCAGCTGAGGGCTGCCTCGCTCCCCCCAGTCACCTACTAAAGTAAGCTCCTGGGGCTCGCTGCGTTGCCGGCTTCCTGCAACGTGAACTATTTTGGGGAAATATTAATTTTGTTATTGGTTTACTGAATCCAACCAGCCGTATTTATCTTCCGTTTCACCGGTGAAGAGGCCAAAGAAGGCCTGCTGGATGCGTTTGGTGACCGGACCGCAGCGGCCTTCGCCCACCTGAATACCATCGACGCTGCGTACTGGGGTGATTTCGGCCGCGGTACCGGACATGAACACTTCGTCGGCCAGGTACAGCGATTCACGAGACAACACCTGCTCACGCACTTCGATATCGAGATCTTTCGCCAGCTTAATGATCGCGTCACGGGTGATACCCGGCAGCGCGGAAGAGGTAAACGGCGGGGTAAACAGAATGCCGTCTTTTACTTCAAACAGGTTTTCGCCCGCGCCTTCGGAGATGTAGCCATTCACATCCAGCGCAATGCCTTCCTGGTAGCCATGACGACGCGCTTCACTACCCACCAGCAGCGAAGACAGATAGTTACCACCTGCTTTAGCAGCGGTAGGAATCGTGTTCGGCGCAACGCGGTTCCAGGAAGAAACCATCGCGTCGATCCCCTGCTCCAGCGCTTCAGCACCGAGGTAAGCCCCCCATGGGAACGCGGCGATTATCACATCAGTGGTGTATCCCGCAGGCGGGTTAACGCCCATCCCTACGTCGCCAACAAACACCAGCGGACGGATATAGGCGCTGGTCAGGTTGTTTTTACGAATCACCTCACGGCAAGCTTCCATCAGCTCATCAACGCTCTGAGAAACGGGAAAACGATAGATCTTGGCTGAATCACGCAGACGCTGCATATGTTCGCGATGACGGAACACTACCGGCCCTTTGTGAGAATCGTAGCAACGGATCCCTTCAAATACAGAAGTTCCGTAGTGCAGCGCGTGGGACATCACGTGGACCTTCGCGTCTTCCCAACGAATCATCTCGCCATTAGACCAAATGTAATCAGCTTTTTTCGTCGTCATTTTTCTTCCTTTTGCGCTCAGGCGCGGATTTGTTGTGATGTGGTTGTGCTCTGGCAGATAGCAACATGTGCAACATCTACCAGTTTACTTAACTGACTAAACAGTAAGTCGACCGACCGGGGGCTGGCAACGGTCAATTCGATATTTATATTCTGCGCATCGCTGGCGGCTTCCATATTCATGGAGCACACCTGAAAACCACGATGGCGTACCACGCGTAAAACACGTTCTAACGTTTCCGGATTGAAACGAGCCTCAACGGCGACCTGATGTTGCATCATGATAATTTCTCCAGCATTTCTGAGTTACTGGCGCCAGGTGGCACCAGAGGCCAGACATTCTCAAGTTCGTCGATTGAGACATGAAGCAAGTATGGCCCCTCGCTGTTCAGCATGGTGTCGAGTGCCGCTTCAACCTGGTCTTTACGGGTGATGTGTTGGCCAGGGATGCCGAAGGCGCTGGCTAACATGAGGAAATCGGGGTTATCAGTAAGGGTGGTTTCGCTGTATCGTTCCTGAAAAAACAGTTGCTGCCATTGTCGAACCATCCCTAACCGTTGGTTATCGAGTAAGACGATTTTCAACGGTAACTGCTTGCGTTTTACGGTGCCCAGCTCTTGCACATTCATCATGAAAGAGCCGTCACCGGAGATACAGACAACGGTATCGTTCGGTCGCGCGACTTGTGCGCCAACCGCCGCCGGTAAACCAAAACCCATGGTACCTAAGCCGCTGGAGGTGATGAAATTTTCCGGGCGAGTGTGGGCGATGTGCTGCGCAGCCCACATCTGGTGCTGCCCCACATCTGTGGTCACGACGCAATCCGCAGGTTTACGATCCGACAGTTGTTTTAACAACAACGGCGCGTAGATAGCGTCACCGGGATGGTCGTAACGCCAGGCATGTTCATCACGCAGCTGCGCGCAGTGTTGCTGCCAGTCATTGATATTTAACGGCTGCTGTAATGCTGGTAACAGAGCATTTAAATCACCTTGTAATGCCACATGTGCCTGACGCAGCTTGTTCATTTCTGCCGGGTCGATATCCATATGGATAACACTGGCGTGTGGTGCGAAGGTGTTCAGTTTGCCGGTCACCCGGTCATCAAAACGTGCACCCACGGCGATCAGCAAGTCGCACTCCTGCACCGCGAAGTTCGCCGCTTTGGTGCCATGCATTCCCAGCATGCCCAGATAGTACGGATAATCTGCTTCAACTGCGCCCAGCCCTTTCAGCGTGCAGGTGGCAGGCATTTTTGTGGTAGCGAGAAATTCTCGTAAAGCAGGAACTGCCTGCGCCATACCCACGCCACCACCAACGTACAGCATCGGTTTTTGCGCTTTTGCCAGCATCTGGCGCGCTTGCTCGACTTCGGCATGTGGGAAAGTCACTTCGTTTTCAACGGTGGTGAACCACGGTTCCAGGTCGCCGCTGGCTAATTGGATATCTTTTGGGATATCGACCAGAACCGGACCAGGACGACCTGAGCTGGCAACGTCGAATGCTTCAGCCATGATGCGCGGCAACTCTTCCAGCGACTGCACCAGGAAGCTGTGCTTGGTACAGGCTAGCGACAATCCCAGGACATCCACTTCCTGAAATGCGTCCGTTCCGATAAACGGTGCGGACACTTGACCGGTGATGGCAACAACGGGGATGGAATCTAACAGTGCGTCCGCAAGCCCGGTTATCAGGTTGGTTGCGCCCGGACCAGACGTGGCGATACATACGCCAGTTTTGCCAGTAGCACGGGCATAACCGATAGCCGCCATTGCCGCACCCTGTTCATGTCGGCACAGCAAGTGCTCCACGCCGCCGTCATACAATGCATCGTAAACCGGCATAATTGCGCCACCCGGATAACCGAAAACGGTATTCACACCCTGTGCCCGCAACGCATGTACCACCCACTGTGCGCCATTCATAGTTAGTTCCCCGTCCTGAATCTTGAGAAACAGAATTTTGTGCTGTTATTCATTGTCTGCTCCTCGGTTATGTTTTTAAGGTCAAAAAAAACCCCCGGACCTTTCGGTGCGGGGGTCTTAGTTCGTTAAGGCTTGATTTCTAAGCCTTTCCTCGTCCAAGTGCAGCCCCGCACGGTGGGATAATAATCACCACCACGCTAATCACGACCAGGCTAATCACTCGTAGAAGGGCTGTCATTTTGTCTTTTCTTGCATCTTGTTCGAAGGAATGCTTAAAGAGTTACCATAGGTTTTGTAAATAGTACAAGATATTTTTTGGCCGATTTTTATGATGCGTTTAATAATTTCAATAGAAATTGTTGTTTTTTAAAAAGAAAATAGTGAGTGAAAAAAATTCAATTTCGGTCTGAATGTTGTTCCCTTCCTCTTAGTTCATCCTTTGTCCGCTGTATTTTTGCGAGCATCATTCCACCGCCAGAACAACTCAACTTCACTTGCACAAATAAACAGGAATCAGCCACTAAAATTCACGAATTAGCGGGCTACAGCAGCGATATCTTATGCACATAATGGTGACTCAAGGAGGGCTTATGTCACTGTCAATTGTTCATACCCGCGCAGCCCTGGGAGTAAATGCGCCCCCAATCACTGTTGAGGTACATATCAGTAAAGGTCTACCCGGCTTAACGATGGTGGGCTTACCAGAAACAACGGTGAAAGAAGCTCGCGATCGCGTGCGCAGCGCCATTATCAATAGCGGATATGAATATCCGGCGAAAAAAATCACCATCAACCTTGCTCCAGCCGATCTACCAAAAGAAGGGGGACGATATGATTTACCTATCGCCATTGCGTTGCTGGCGGCCTCAGAACAGCTTACAGCCAATAAGTTAGATGAATATGAATTAGTCGGAGAACTGGCGCTTACAGGCGCTCTGCGTGGCGTTCCCGGCGCAATCTCCAGTGCAACTGAAGCTATTAAGTCGGGCAGAAAAATTATCGTCGCGAAAGATAACGAAGATGAAGTGGGGCTAATTAACGGTGAAGGATGCCTGATAGCCGATCATCTGCAAGCTGTCTGTGCGTTTCTGGAAGGTAAGCACGCTCTCGAACGCCCGAAACCAACTGATGCAGTATCCCGGGCGCTACAACATGATCTCAGTGATGTTGTCGGTCAGGAACATGGAAAGCGAGGACTGGAAATTACCGCCGCTGGCGGGCACAACCTTTTACTGATTGGGCCTCCGGGAACAGGTAAAACAATGCTCGCCAGCCGTATTAATGGCCTGTTGCCAGATTTAAGCAATGAAGAGGCACTGGAGAGTGCTGCGATATTAAGTCTGGTAAATGCTGAATCAGTACAAAAACAATGGCGGCAGCGCCCGTTCCGCTCACCTCATCACAGTGCATCGTTAACTGCGATGGTAGGCGGTGGCGCAATTCCAGGGCCCGGTGAAATTTCGCTGGCGCATAACGGCGTGCTTTTTCTTGATGAGTTACCTGAATTTGAAAGGCGTACACTGGATGCCTTGCGAGAGCCGATTGAATCCGGGCAGATCCATCTTTCACGCACGCGAGCAAAAATAACCTATCCAGCCCGTTTCCAGCTTGTCGCGGCGATGAATCCCAGCCCTACCGGACATTATCAGGGAAACCATAACCGCTGCACACCAGAGCAAACGCTGCGTTATCTCAACCGACTCTCTGGTCCCTTTCTCGACCGCTTCGATCTCTCACTGGAGATCCCATTACCGCCTCCCGGTATTTTGAGTAAAACGGTAGTGCCGGGAGAAAGCAGCGCCACCGTTAAACAACGCGTAATGGCCGCCAGAGAGCGCCAATTTAAGCGGCAGAATAAACTGAACGCCTGGCTGGATAGTCCGGAAATACGCCAATTCTGCAAACTTGAGAGCGAAGATGCGATGTGGCTGGAAGAAACGCTGATCCATCTGGGGTTATCGATTCGTGCCTGGCAGCGGTTATTGAAAGTTGCACGAACCATTGCTGATATTGATCAGTCTGACATTATCACACGTCAACATTTGCAGGAGGCAGTTAGCTATCGAGCGATTGACCGTTTGCTCATCCATCTGCAGAAACTACTGACATAAAAAAAGGGCATTTCGCCCTTTTTATTAATCGTCAGAATCGGTGTAGTCTTCAGCACCTTCAACCTGCGGTTTACCGCCGGAAAGGGTGTGAAAACGTTTTGGACGCTTAATACGCGTCATATACTTGGACCACACGCGTTCTGCTTCTGTCACTGGCTCACGTTCGCCACGGCATACTGCTACGAAGAGTTTCTCTTCCTCGGTAACCGGCTCGCGTTTGCCAAGATCCAACTCATTGAAGGCATAACCATGACGCTCAAGCAGTTGTGCCTCTTTGATGGTGAAATCACCATGACGAGAGAATCCACGTGGATAATGTTTATTGTCGAAATATCGATTAGTCGTCGTAAAGCTTTCCGCCATCCTGCACGCTCCTAATTCTTTGGCCGAGCTATTTATGGCGCGGAGTATTAGTTACGCTTGACAGAGCGTCAAACAAAAGATTTAAATCATAACGACAAATAATTTTATGGAGCGAGTTGTGGATACGGAATTGTTAAAAACTTTCCTGGAAGTTAGCCGGACACGCCACTTTGGCAGGGCTGCTGAAGCACTCTACCTGACCCAATCAGCGGTTAGTTTCCGGATCAGACAACTGGAAAATCAATTGGGTGTAAACCTGTTCACCCGACACAGAAACAATATCCGTTTAACCGCTGCAGGTGAAAAATTATTGCCTTACGCCGAAACGTTGATGAATACGTGGCAGGCAGCACGTAAGGAAGTCGCGAATACCTCGCGGCATAACGAGTTTTCTATCGGTGCCAGCGCATCTCTCTGGGAGTGCATGCTTAATGACTGGTTGAAGCGTTTGTATCAATCTCAGGAGCCACAATCCAGCCTGCAGTTTGAAGCGAGGATCGCTCAACGCCAATCGTTAGTAAAACAGCTTCATGAACGACAGCTTGATCTACTGATTACTACCGAAACACCCAAAATGGACGAATTTAGCAGCCAACTGTTGGGATATTTCACGCTGGCGCTCTATTGCAGCTCTCCGTCGCAAACCAAAGATGAGCTGAATTATTTACGCCTGGAATGGGGACCCGATTTTCAACAACACGAAGCGGGACTAATAGCGGGAGATGAAGTGCCGGTACTCACCACCAGTTCGGCAGAATTGGCCAGGCAGCAACTTTCAGTGATTAAGGGCTTTAGCTGGCTTCCCGTCAACTGGGCCAAAACCAAAAGCGATCTCCATACGGTTACCGACAGTACAACGCTTTCACGTCCTTTATATGCAGTTTGGCTGCAAAACAGCGATAAAAATGGACTAATTTGCGATCTGCTAAGAACGAATATTCTGGAAAATTAAAGAAAATATAGGCAAGGATGCCGGGAGTAAAACAGCAGGAAGGCACGATTCAAATTGCAGGTAAAAAAAAATCCTTAGCAAAAATGCTAAGGATTATTTCTGGCAGGGGCGGAGAGACTCGAACTCGCGACACCCGGTTTTGGAGACCGGTGCTC
>OGSM01000408.1_pt1 | contig 12583 bp, 10 predicted proteins | sample 1573871 | NCBI WGS metagenome assembly OGSM01 (sample SAMN03295848, study PRJEB24534) | human gut metagenome | isolation source: fecal sample 1 from infant 7 | host: Homo sapiens | place: USA: Pittsburgh, PA | collected 2014-07
CCGGGAAAGAAAAAGAGCGGGAAACGCTGGTCAGTTACTCCGATATTCAGACGCTACCGGACCTGTCCTGCTATGTCACGCTGCCCGGGCCGTATCCGGCCGTGAAGCTGGCCCTCAAATACAAGCCGCGTCCGAAAATTGCCGAAGGATTTATTCCTCGCACTCTCGATGCGCGGGTGGATGCGCGGCTCAGTGCGCTGCTTGAAGCGCGGGAAGCTGAAGGCAGTCTTGCCAGGGCGCTTTTCACGCCGGATGCCCCGGCATCCGGGCCAGATGATGCCGGCAGTCACGCCGGTGAACAGCCTGAGCCGGTCAGTCAGCCTGCGCCAGCAGTAATGACGGTAACTCCTGCACCGGTAAAATCGCCGCCGACAACAAAGCGTCCGGCAGCGGAACCCTCCGCCAGGACAGCTGAGCCTCCCGTCCTGCGGGTCACGACCGTACCGTTGATCAAACCAAAAGCAGCCGCAGCGGCCGGAACTGCCGCAACAGCATCCTCTGCCGGTACCCCTGCTGCAGCGGCAGGCGGGACAGAACAGGTACTGGCGCAGCAGTCCGCAGAACAGGGGCAGGCCATGCTGCCGGCCGGTATGAACGAGGACGGTGTGATTGAAGACATGCAGGCGTATGACGCCTGGGCTGATGAGCAGACGCAGCGGGATATGCAGCGGCGTGAAGAGGTCAATATCAACCACAGCCACCGCCACGATGAGCAGGATGATCTCGAAATTGGGGGGAATTTCTGATGCTCAGTTTCAGCCAGGTTAAATCGGCGGGTAGTGCCGGTAACTACTACACAGAGAAAGACAACTACTACGTTATCGGGAGCATGGAGGAGCGCTGGCAGGGTAAAGGCGCAGAAGCGCTGGGGCTTGAAGGAAAGGTAGACAAGCAGATCTTCACGGAGCTACTGCAGGGAAAGCTACCTGATGGCAGCGACCTGACCCGGATTCAGGATGGCGTGAATAAGCACAGGCCCGGCTACGATCTGACGTTCTCAGCACCGAAGAGTGTATCGATGCTGGCTATGCTGGGTGGTGATAAGCGTCTTATCGACGCTCATAATCGCGCGGTGACAGTGGCTCTTAATCAGGTGGAGTCCCTGGCCAGCACGCGGGTGCAGAAAGACGGCGTTTCTGAAACAGTCCTGACCGGGAATCTGATTATTGCCCGCTTTAACCACGATACATCGCGCGCTCAGGACCCACAGATACACACGCACAGCGTGGTTATCAATGCGACACAGAACGGCGATAAATGGCAGACGCTGGCCAGCGATACCGTCGGTAAAACCGGGTTTTCCGAAAACATACTGGCCAACCGCATCGCTTTCGGAAAGATATACCAGAACACTCTCAGGGCCGATGTTGAGTCTCTGGGTTACAGGACAGTGGATGCGGGTAAGAACGGTATGTGGGAGATGGAGGGCGTGCCGGTTGAGTCGTTTTCCACCCGCAGTCAGGAACTCAGGGAGGCCGCCGGACCCGATGCCTCCCTGAAGTCCCGGGATGTGGCCGCGCTCGATACCCGAAAGTCGAAAGAAGCCATCGATCCGGCAGAGAAGATGGTGGAGTGGATGAACACGCTGAAGGAGACCGGGTTTGACATCCGGGGGTACCGTGAGGCCGCCGATGCGCGAGCCGCAGAGCTGGCCCGTGCACCTGCCGCGCCGGTGAACACTGACGGTCCGGATATCACGGATGTGGTGACGAAAGCGATTGCCGGTCTCAGCGACCGCAAGGTGCAGTTCACGTATGCCGACCTGCTGGCTCGCACGGTCGGCCAGCTGGAGGCGAAGGACGGTGTGTTTGAGCTGGCGAGAAAGGGCATCGATGCTGCCATTGAACGGGAGCAGCTTATCCCTCTCGATCGCGAGAAAGGCCTGTTCACCTCAAACATCCACGTTCTCGATGAACTCGCCGTCAAAGCCCTGAGTCAGGAGGTGCAGCGCCAGAATCATGTCTCCGTCACGCCTGATGCGTCTGTGGTGCGCCAGGTCCCTTTCAGCGATGCCGTCAGTGTGCTGGCGCAGGATCGCCCGGTAATGGGTATCGTTTCCGGTCAGGGCGGTGCAACCGGCCAGCGGGAGCGGGTGGCCGAGTTAACCCTGATGGCCCGGGAGCAGGGGCGCGACGTCCATATCCTGGCGGCCGATAACCGTTCACGTGATTTTCTCGCCGGGGATGTGCGTCTGGCCGGGGAGACGGTGACCGGTAAATCCGCCCTGCAGGACGGAACGGCGTTTATTCCGGGCGGAACACTCATCGTGGATCAGGCGGAGAAGCTGAGCCTGAAGGAAACGATTTCCCTGCTCGATGGCGCGATGCGCCATAACGTGCAGGTCCTGCTCTCCGACAGCGGGAAGCGCAGCGGGACCGGCAGCGCGCTGACGGTGCTGAAGGACAGCGGCGTGAATACGTATCGCTGGCAGGGGGGGCATAAGACCACTGCCGACATCATCAGTGAACCGGATAAAGGCGCACGCTACAGCCGGCTGGCACAGGAGTTTGCCGTCAGCGTGCGTGAAGGGCAGGAAAGCGTGGCCCAAATCAGCGGGACGCGTGAACAGAGCGTACTCAACGGCCTTATCCGTGACTCCCTAAGACAGGAGGGAGTGCTGGGTGAGAAAGACACAACCATTACAGCCCTGACGCCGGTATGGCTGGACAGCAAAAGCCGGGGCGTGCGGGATTATTACCGGGAGGGGATGGTGATGGAACGCTGGGATCCGGAGACCCGGACGCACGATCGCTTTGTCATTGACCGGGTGACCGCGAGCAGCAATATGCTGACCCTGAAAGACCGGGAAGGGGTCCGTCTGGATCTGAAGGTTTCCGCGGTCGACAGCCAGTGGACGCTGTTCCGGGCAGATACACTGCCGGTGGCAGAGGGGGAACGTCTGGCGGTGCTCGGGAAGATACCGGACACACGCCTGAAGGGCGGGGAAAGCATCACGGTGATGAAAGTGGAGGACGGGCAGCTGACGGTACAGCGGCCGGGGCAGAAAACCACGCAGACCCTGGCCGTGGGCGCGGGCGTGTTTGACGGTATTAAAGTCGCCCACGGCTGGGTGGAAAGTCCCGGCAGGTCGGTTAGCGAGACGGCAACGGTCTTTGCGTCGGTGACGCAGCGTGAGCTGGATAACGCCACCCTCAACCAGCTGGCGCAGAGCGGAAGTCATCTCCGGCTGTACTCGGCGCAGGATGCGGCGCGCACGACGGAGAAGCTGTCGCGGCATACCGCGTTCAGCGTGGTCTCAGAGCAGCTGAAGTCCCGATCCGGCGAGACGGACCTGGATGCGGCCATTGCGCAGCAGAAGGCCGGGCTGCATACCCCGGCAGAACAGGCCATTCACCTGGCCATCCCGCTGCTTGAGAGCCAGGACCTGACCTTCTCCCGGCCCCAACTGCTGGCGACGGCAATGGAAACCGGGGGCGGGAAGGTTTCGATGGCGGACATCGACACGACCATCCAGGCACAAATCAGGTCGGGGCAGTTGCTGAATGTACCGGTGGCGCACGGCTACGGCAATGACCTGCTGATTTCCCGTCAGACCTGGGACGCCGAAAAAAGCATCCTGACCCACGTGCTGGAAGGTAAAGGTGCGGTGGCCCCCCTGATGGACCGCGTGCCGGACAGTCTGATGACGGACCTGACCGCCGGACAGCGGGCGGCGACCCGGATGATTCTGGAGAGCACGGACCGGTTCACGGTGGTTCAGGGGTATGCCGGGGTGGGGAAAACCACCCAGTTCCGGGCAGTCATGAGTGCCATCAGTCTGCTGCCGGAAGAGACTCGCCCGCGCGTCATCGGTCTGGCGCCGACGCATCGCGCGGTCGGGGAAATGCAGAGTGCCGGCGTGGAGGCGCGCACGACGGCGTCGTTCCTCCACGACACTCAGCTGCTGCAGCGCAATGGCCAGACACCCGATTTCAGCAACACCCTGTTCCTGCTCGACGAGAGCTCGATGGTGGGGCTGGCCGATATGGCAAAAGCCCACTCCCTCATCGTCGCCGGCGGTGGACGGGCGGTGTCCAGCGGGGATAACGACCAGCTGCAGCCCATCGCGCCGGGCCAGCCGTTCAGGCTGATGCAGCAGCGCAGCGCCGCCGACATTGCCATCATGAAAGAGATTGTGCGCCAGGTGCCTGAGCTGCGACCGGCGGTCTACAGCCTGATTGAGCGGGATGTGCACCGCGCCCTGACCACCATTGAGCAGGTCACGCCGGAGCAGGTGCCGAGAAAAGAAGGCGTCTGGGCGCCGGGCAGTTCTGTGGTGGAATTCACGCCAAAGCAGGAAAAGGCGATAGAAAAGGCGCTGAGCGAGGGGAAAACCCTGCCGGAAGGTCAGCCCGCGACGCTCTACGAGGCGCTGGTGAAGGACTATACCGGACGGACCCCCGAGGCACAGTCGCAGACGCTGGTGATCACCCATCTGAATAAGGACCGCCGGGCGCTGAACAGTCTGATCCATGACGCACGGCGGGAGAACGGGGAAACCGGCAAAGAGGAAATCACCCTGCCGGTGCTGGTCACGAGTAACATCCGTGACGGTGAACTGCGCAAACTGTCGACCTGGACGGCTCACAAGGAGGCGGTGGCGCTGGTTGATAACGTATACCACCGTATCAGCAAAGTGGATAAGGCTAATCAGCTGATCACCCTGACAGACAGTGAAGGAAAGGAGCGATATATCTCTCCCCGTGAAGCCTCTGCTGAAGGTGTGACGCTTTATCGCCAGGAAAAGATCACCGTGTCTCAGGGGGACCGAATGCGCTTCAGCAAAAGTGACCTGGAGCGCGGCTATGTGGCCAACAGTATCTGGGAGGTGCAGTCTGTTTCGGGTGACAGTGTCACGCTGTCTGATGGCAAAACCACCCGCACGCTGACCCCGAAGGCGGATCAGGCGCAGCAGCATATCGACCTCGCCTACGCCATCACCGCCCACGGCGCCCAGGGGGCCAGCGAACCGTATGCCATCGCGCTGGAAGGGGTGGCCGGTGGTCGGGAACAGATGGCCAGCTTTGAGTCTGCCTATGTGGCTTTATCCCGCATGAAACAGCATGTGCAGGTTTACACCGACAGCCGTGAGGGCTGGATAAAGGCCATCAAGCATTCACCTGAGAAAGCGACGGCGCACGATATTCTTGAACCCCGTAACGACCGGGCGGTGAAAAGCGCCGATCTGCTGTTCGGGCGGGCAAGGCCACTGGATGAAACCGCCGCTGGCCGGGCAGCCCTGCAGCAGTCCGGTCTGGCACAGGGAAGTTCACCAGGAAAATTCATTTCTCCGGGGAAAAAGTACCCTCAGCCGCATGTGGCGCTGCCGGCATTTGATAAAAACGGGAAAGCCGCCGGTATCTGGCTCAGCCCGCTGACCGATCGGGACGGACGGCTGGAGGCTATCGGCGGAGAGGGACGAATTATGGGCAATGAAGACGCCCGGTTCGTGGCGCTGCAGAACAGCCGCAACGGAGAAAGCCTGCTGGCCGGGAATATGGGGGAGGGCGTCAGAATGGCCCGCGACAATCCCGATACGGGGGTGGTGGTGCGGCTGGCCGGTGATGACCGCCCCTGGAACCCCGGGGCCATGACCGGTGGGCGGGTATGGGCTGAACCGGCGCCGGTGGCTCCGGTACCGCAGGCCGGGGCTGACATTATCCTCCCGCCAGAGGTACTGGCACAGCGGGCGGCAGAAGAGCAGCAGCGCCGGGAAATGGAAAAAAAGGCGGAACAGACTGCCCGGGAAATGGCCGGGGAGGCGCGTAAAGCCGGCGAGCCGGCGGACCGGGTGAAAGAGGTTATCGGGGACGTCATTCGCGGACTGGAGCGTGACCGGCCGGGTACGGAGAAAACGACGCTACCGGATGATCCTCAGTTCCGGCGCCAGGAGGAGGCGATTCAGCAGGTGGCCTCAGAACGTCTGCAGCGTGAGCGTCTGCAGGCTGTGGAGCGGGACATGGTTCGTGACCTTAACCGCGAGAAAACCCTCGGGGGCGACTGACGCGCCTGCGGCTTGTCTGCTCCGGCAGCCTCCCCGATTAAAATCGGGCAGTCTGCCGGAGCGCTAAAAGGAAAAAAAACATGAGAGCACAACACACATTTCCAGGCGCGACAGACAGCTGGCTTCAGCGCCTGCTGACCTGGACACCGGGACAAACGGATATGATTAAAACGGTCGCACTGGTACTGATGGTGACTGACCACACCGGCTTACTGCTGGCCGGAAACAATGAAGTGATGCGCCTGCTGGGACGGGGCTGTTTTCCGCTGTTCGGTCTGGCATGGGGAATGAATCTGGCCCGGCACGCGGAAATACGCCAGTCGCAGCTGAACAGCCTGTGGGGCTGGGCGCTGGTCGCCCAGGTGTCGTTTATGCTCATCGGGTACCCGTGGTATTCCGGGAATATTCTGTTTGCCTTTGCCGTCACGGGCCAGGTCCTGCGGTGGGTCAGCCAGCCGTCCTGGTATTACACCCTCCCGGCGGCTGGACTGCTGGTCGCCTGGATACCCCTGTCAACCGCCAGCTACGGCATGGCCGGAGTGGGCATGCTCACCGCCAGCTGGCTGCTTTGTCGCGCACAGCATGCACAGGAACGGCTGGGATACGGGGTGCTGTGGGCCCTCATGGTGTTGCTGATGAATATGCATGACGTGAGTGAATCAGTGGCCGGGCTGGCGATTGCGCTGCTGACGCTGATGGTGTGCTCATCTGCCGGAGAACGTGTGAAACGCTTCTGGCCGCGGCAGTTCTTCGTGATGTTCTATGCCGTGCACCTGGCGGTACTCGGTATTGTCGTCTCGATGTAAAAAAAAACCGGACACAGGTCCGGGGGCGGGCACATTGCCCGTAAACGTGACAAAGGGGACATCATCGTTGTGTCCACTGCATTGCGAGGTGAAACGATGATACCGTTAGCGTATCGTATACCTCAGACCTGTAGCTTTTATTGATATGGCCCCTTATGAGTGAAGAAAAACGCCCTGTACTGAGCCTGAAACGAAAACCGGCGGAGAACAGCACGGCCCCCGCAGAGGCAACCCCTGCTCCTGGTGTGGTGCGCCGAAAGAAGGTCGTGGTGGTTTCGTCCCCGCCGGCCTGGAAGGCAAAGAAAGCGAAACTTGAGAAGGTTAAACAAGCGGCCGAAGCCGCCGCGCGTAACGCGGCGCCGGCGCCGGTTAAAGCGGTAAAGACGCCACCTCCGGTGCGTTATCTTCGCCTGCTGCCGCCGGAACAGGCCATCATGACCCTGAAGGCATTCTGGCCACAGCTGTTCGACGGAAACTCACCCCGTCTGCTGGCGACGGGAATGCGCGAGCAGCTGTTTGCCGACATTGTGAACCGCGACCTGCCGCTGTCGCATAAACAGGTCATTAAGTGCCTGAAGAGTCTGACCCGGTCTGCGGGCTATCTGTCCCGGATGAAGGTGGGGGCCTCCCGCTATGATCTGCAGGGGAATGCCGTCGCGACCGTCACTGCAGAGGAAGCGCAGTACGCCAGTGAGCGCATGATGAAGGAGCTGCTGCGAGCTGAACGAAAGATGAGTCAGACCCTTTAATTATATTTACCCATTCCTGATAATTATACCTGGGAATCCTCAGCTAATAGATGTAATGAAAATTAGCTGAGGGTATGCCTGAAATAGCAACAGGTATTCATTTTATATTTGCCGCATTACAGGCTGCGGCATCATAACTGTCCGTGCAGACAGATTCTGGATGACGATGACTGAAAAAATTATTGCTCTCGTAGATTATGAAAATATTGGTACACTTGAAAATGTCCGTCTGTCCCGTTATGAACGCCTTATTTTATTTACCGGGCCTCAGCAGGAGTTTATACGTTTTCCAGCTGTAACGTATGCAGGTGATATATCGGTAAGCGTATTCCAGGTTTCGAATGTGTCAAAAAATAATGTGGACTTCCATCTGGTGTTTGAGCTGGGAAGACTTAGCGCGACTGCACCGGAAGAGACGATATTTCATATTATCTCGAATGATAAAGGCTATGATGGCGTCATTGCCGAGCTATGCAGGGCGGGGAGACGATGTTGCCGTATATCATCGCCTTGCTCTGCAGAGAAACCGAAGGCGGCACCTATGGTAATCAGTAACGATGAAGTGCTGCACCTGACCGATAAAGTCCAGTCATTAAGTAAAAAATCTGCAGGGAACCGCCCGGCGAATACTTCATCCCTGATGAATTATATTAAATCCCTGTCCGGTAATACAAAAGGCATGGCGCTTTATGGTCGCGTTAAAGAGGAATTAATCAGGCGTGGTGTGATTGCGGTGTATGAGAAAACAGTGGTCTGGCGATAATGAAATTAAGACGGCTGTGAATGTTATTTTTATCTAAAAAGGAATCAATATGTTCAGATATTTCATTCTGCGCCCTGAGCAGCAGTTATTCTGTTATTTATACGGCTGCGCGCTGGCACTGGTTCAGATGGTTTTATTTTCTCCTGTATCCCGGGCAAGCGGATTTTATCTGGTTGCGTTATCTGTCGCGCTGTTCTGGGCCGGTCTGGCCCTGTACACCCGGCACATCGACCGGATGAGAAAGCCAGAGGTCTCACCGCTGGTCAGTATTCGCGACGGTATTCAGGTGGTGGCCGAGGTGCCGCGCCATGAAAAGGCCCGGCTGGAATGGGAAATCCTCCGGGATGATGAGGTGTTTCGCCAGCAAAGGTGTCAGCTTACAGGCCTGACCGGACGGGTTATCAGCCGGGGGCTGTTGTATACGCCGGCGGTGATGCTGGTCGGTATCGGTATTCTCGCCTGGGGTTCCCCACAGGATGCCATCCGGCTGATTAATGCTCTTCGTAATATGCCTGCTGCGGAACTGGTGCATCAGATTGGTTTTGTCCTGTGCCACTTCCTGCAGATTAGCGTCATATCAGTTCTGATTGCTGATGTTGTAGCCGGGAGAGGACTGCCGAATGTATTTCGCCGCGCGTTGCTCGACAGGCTGCCGGCAGAGTTCTGCCTTATCAGAAGAGGGACAGAAAGATGAGGAAGACGACAGGAAAACGCATCGGGAAAGAAAGGAACATCAGGGAATAAAATACATGGCAAAGATATTAATGATGGCGGGCAGTACCGTTGTTGTGCTGAGTTTGCTGGGATTTCTGGTGCTGCTTCTGAAAGGACGCGCAGTAACGAAGACTTCCCCGGTTCTGAGGTCACTGAAAGCCCTGGGTATTCGCCCCTCAGAGGCTGAGCAACGGTTGTGTCGCCAGCGGGTCTGGGTGGGTAATGACACACTGATGACGCCACGGGAACAACATTTTTTCCGGGCATTGCTGAGGCATACCAGCCGAACACGCTGGCTGTTGTGTCCTCAGGTCCGGGTGGCAGATATTGCCACACTCTCTCCCCATATCCGGCCACGATCCCGGACCTGGTGGCAACTCTTCCGGATGGCATCACAGTGGCACTGCGATGTGGTCATCGTTGACATCCATACCTTCGCTATCATCGGCGCAGTTGAACTGGATGATGCCTCACACCAGAAAAAACACCGTATCCGGCGCGATATTCTGCTGGAAGAGGTTCTGAGGCAGGCCGGCATTCCACTACTACGCGATCGGGATTCGGAGAGTCTGGTAAGAAAGGTCGTAGAGTTTCTGAAATACCGGGAAGCCGGTGCTGAAGAAAAATCCATAACCGTTATGAAATCAACGACAAAGCATAGCGAACACAAGGAGAAAGAAAAATGATTATCGCCGCCGAAGTGAAACGTGATGAACAGGGGTACTGGACACATCCTGCGCTGGTACGAAGTGGCTGTGAAACTTCCGCAGAATTAAGTTACTGGCTCAGAACCCATAAACTCCAGTGCTTTGTGATGACAATGCGCGATGAAGCGCCTGAAGCTTTCGCTGCCGGATTTACGTATGAAGCCCCGGATGCCCGTGGCTGGATACCGGAGCCACCGGATGATGATGGCTGGTTTCTGGGATCTGTCCACGATACCGGCGACGGACCCGTCTGCTACTGGTTTCGTCATACCACAAAATCCTGACGCCTCCGCATCGCGTCGTTGTCCAACCCCGGGAACGGGGAAAAGCCAGTTTCCCCGCTCCCGGCGTTTCTTAAACACCCGTTAAGGAAATACTGTGAAAAAAATGAACCGTACGCTCCGCAGATGTTGTCTGTCCGGGCTTATCAGCCTGTCTTTGTTTGCACCAGTTCCGGCCGTGTATGCCGCCAGCATCGAGACGGGGTATTCGCCGGAAGGAACGGCTCTGCAGCTGGTCCTGAAGACTATTAATTCTGCACAGCAGGAAATCCGGCTGATGGGCTATTCCTTCACCTCACCCGAAGTCGCCGGCGCGCTTGTCAGGGCAAAACAGCGTGGTCTCGATGTGAAAGTGGTTCTGGACTGGAAAGCCAATACAGGCAGGCAAAACAAGGCGAGTCTGGCGGCCATGAATCTTCTGGTCAATGCCGGTATCCCGGTTCGCACAGTGTCGCAGTACAAAATCATGCACGATAAAGTCATTATTGCTGACGGCCGTAATGTTGAAGTGGGGTCTTTTAACTACACTCGAGCCGCTGATCGGTTCAATTCAGAGAACGTGCTAGTCGTGTGGGATGAACCAGTCGTTGCTCAACGCTATCTCCAGCACTGGCAAACTCGGTGGGAGATGGGAAAAGACTGGAGTTCCTCGTATTAACCTCCTCGCTCAATAGCCTGCTCATTGCGCCAACAAGGGCAGGTTATATAACAAAAAATAACGTAACTCTCGCTGCATCCAGCGACGTGTAGTATCTTTGTTCAAGTATTCAGTTATATGCTTGAGGAGGCAGAGATGTCACAGGTCGTTAACGGAGTTACTTCCTCATCTAAACGTCCCTATAGGAAGGGCAACCCTGTTTCTGCGGCAGAACGTCAGCAGAAAGCTGTTGCCCGAAAAAAAGCGACGCACAAAGAGGTGAGAGTATTTGTGCGGGACAAGCTTAAAAACCAGCTTCAAATCATGTGTGAGAATGAAGGAATTACTCAGGCAGCAATGATTGAGAGGCTGATTGAAAGGGAATCAGCGAAACTAGGAATCGACGTAACGACGTCACATTCTTGATCATGCCTGCTATGAGTGCTAGATTACTGAACGTTTAGAATTCTTGGCTGGCCACACCATAAGGTGGCAGGGAGCTGGTTTTGTGGATGTTTACCCGGAACCAGAAAGCAAAAACCCCGATAATCTTCTTCAATCTTGGCGGAAGGAAAAGATTAACGGGGCCCTCATAAACTGCATAGAAGCTGTTGCTCTATGCAGGGAGTATATGTACATGCTCAGAAAACTTCAAGCTCAGTTTCTGTGTCATTCGCTCCTTCTGTGCAACATAAGCGCAGGAAGCGGTGACTGATCATAACCAACAAAGCTCATGCAAGTATGTTCAGGTAAACAATCCTGAACCTGTTTTCACGGTTCCCCAGGACTACACTCCCTGGCCTTTCTCGCTGAAACTTATGGTAAAAGCCAATGGTTTCACTGAAAGCTTCAGTTTCGATATCGCATCAGCGATGTCGCGTAGGGACGGAATACGAAAACGTAAACCCCCATTTTTGCGCCGCAGAGCGATGAATGCGTTGCTCATGGCGATGTGTTTTTATTACGATCCCCTGTCAAATAAAGTTCTGCGCTCACTCAGGGAGATTGCCCTGGAGTGCGGACTTGCAACTAAATCTCTTTCTGGCGAAGTGTCCATTACACGAGCAATCAGGGCACTGGAATCGCTGGAAAAAGATTTTGAATTTGTTGCCTGCTCATCGGATTGCTATTCAACTGCTGAGATTTTTTTCACCCCTAAGCTGTTCGAATTTCTTGGCGTATTTCCACTCTCTCTGAGCGAAGCCAGACTGAAGTGTCTGGCCGCCAAAAACAGCGGCAGGGAGAGTGCAGATGAGTAATGCGCACAATCCGCAACACTGGAGTCAGCTGGATACGGAAGAACAGATCCGTTTCTGGCAGGGGGTAGAGGACGGCCATGTGGCATCTTTTCTGGTTTCCCCGGAGAAGAAATCTACCCGTCGCCGGCGCGGCGAGCACTCCACAAAACCCAAATGTGAAAACCCGACCTGGTTTCGACCGGAGCATTACAAAAAACTGGGTGGCCAGCTGGGGCACGCCTATAACCGTCTTGTTCAAAAAGATCGCACCACTGGTGAGGTGCGACTGCGTATGCACGTATCGCTTCATCCGCTGTACGTCAGGGAACGTCGTCGGGCTGGCCGCCGGTATGGCTTCCGGCCGGAAAAGCAACGTCTGCTGGATGCTATCTGGCCAGTGCTGATCAGCTTCTGTGATGCCGGCAAGCTGACGGTCGGTATGTGTATTTCTCGTCTGGCAAAAGAACTCAGCCAGAAAGACAGTCATGGAAAAGTTATTCCGGAAACAGAGGTAACAGTCTCACGTCTGTCCCGGTTGATTGACGAACAGGTTCGTTTTGGTGTCCTGGCTGTATCTGAAGAAAATAGCTGGGACAGGGAATCCCGTACCTGGCTTCCTAAATACGTCTATATCACCGCGTTAGGGTTTCAGATGCTGGGAGTGGATCTGGAAAAACTTGATGC
>OGSM01000428.1_pt1 | contig 11953 bp, 8 predicted proteins | sample 1573871 | NCBI WGS metagenome assembly OGSM01 (sample SAMN03295848, study PRJEB24534) | human gut metagenome | isolation source: fecal sample 1 from infant 7 | host: Homo sapiens | place: USA: Pittsburgh, PA | collected 2014-07
CGCAATGGCCTGGCGAACAAAACAGCCATTCCGTACCTGCGAAAGCGAAATTTTATTTACATAGCTGCCGCGCTGAGGGCGGATCTGGATAAGGCCGTTTTCTGCGAGCTTAATAAACGCCTCGCGCACGGGCTGACGGGAAACGTCAAAACGTACCGAAACCTCTTTTTCTGAGAGTGGCGTTCCCGGTGGGATCAGGCAGCGAACGATATCACGGCGTAAGATGCGATAAATTTGCTGATTTACAGGCTGGGTAGGATTAAGTTGCGATTCAGCGGCCATGGGTTGTGATTTCTCAGAGAGTTAACCTGAACATACTACCATTCTTTTACCCGTCATCACATACCCGGCCCGCAGGCCGGGAAGGGTGAATTACCCGCGATGAACGCTGAGTCCGGCATAGGTCTGGCTGACGGGCATCATCTCAACCGTGTTGATGTTGACATGCTTCGGCAGCGTCGCGACCCACCAGACGGTTTCGGTGATATCTTCCGGCGTCAGCGCATTCGCATTTTCATAGGTTTTATCCGCTTTCGCGTCGTCACCCTTGAAGCGCACGTTGGAGAATTCCGTTCCACCGACCAGGCCCGGCTCAACATCGGTCACGCGAATCGCGGTACCGTGCAGGTCGGTGCGCAGGTTCAGGCTGAACTGGCGTACAAAGGCCTTGGTTGCGCCATAGACGTTGCCGCCCGCGTAAGGCCAGCTGCCTGCGGTGGAACCGATATTAATGATATGACCACGGTTACGTTCAACCATGCCCGGCAGCACGGCGCGGGTCATGTACACCAGGCCTTTGTTGTTGGTGTCGATCATGTTCTCCCAGTCTTCCACGCTGGCTTTGTGGGCAGGCTCCATGCCCAGCGCCAGGCCAGCGTTATTGACCAGCACGTCGATTTCACGCCATTCGGCAGGCAGGTTGGCAATCATCTCTTCAATGGCGGCGCGGTTGCGTACGTCCAGCTGTGTGGTCAGGATGCTGTCGCCCAGCTCGTCTTTCAACTCCTGGAGACGCTCCTGACGACGACCCGTTGCAATCACCTTATGTCCGTTGGCGACGAAGCGACGCGTGATGCTTTCACCAAAACCTGCTGTCGCCCCGGTAACTAATATAATCATCTCACTGTTCCTCAACGCTTTTTGTGTTGTACTACCATAGCACGCACTCGGGCACATCGTTAAGGCAACATTTGTATGACGCCATTGCAGGCCGGAGCAGGCTGGCCTACTCTGGTGAGAAATACCGTGCTCAGGAGTAAACGATGTCGGTCAACAACCCTTTCTTTGACGTTAGCCTGCTGCCTTATCAGGCTCCGCGTTTTGATGTGATAGAAGACAGCCACTATCGCCCGGCGTTTGATGAAGCAATGCGCCTCAAGCGTGCAGACATTGACGCGATTATCGCGCAGAGCGCCGCGCCGGACTTCAACAACACCGTGCTGGCGCTGGAAATGAGCGGGGCCATGCTGTCGCGCGTCAGCAGCGTGTTCTTCGCCATGACGTCCGCACACACCAACGATTATCTTCAGGCACTGGACGAGCAGTTCTCCACCGAACTGGCCGGGCTGGCGAACGATATCTGGCTAAACGATACGCTTTTCGCCCGCGTGGAAGCCGTCTGGCAGGATCGCGACACGCTGGATGCCGAATCCCGCCGACTGACGGAGGTGACGTATCAGCACTTTGTTCTTGCGGGCGCGCGTCTGAACGCCGATGAAAAAGCCGAGCTGAAATCTCTGAATACCGAAGCCGCCACCCTGACCAGCCAGTTCAACCAGCGCCTGCTGGCGGCGAATAAGGCGGGAGGGCTGGTGGTGGATGATGTTCACCAGCTTGACGGACTCAGTGCGGAGGAGATGGCTGCCGCGGCTCATGCTGCCGCAGAAAAAGGGCTGACGGATCGCTGGCTGATCCCGCTTCTGAATACCACGCAACAGCCCGCGCTGGCGGCGCTGTCTCTGCGCGAGACCCGTAAAAAGCTGTTTAGCGCGGGCTGGGAACGCACTCAAAAAGGCGACGAAAACGATACGCGCGACCTGATCCGTCGGCTTACCGCGTTGCGGGCAAGACAGGCGCAGCTGCTCGGCTTTGACAACTATGCCAGCTGGAGCATTGCCGATCAAATGGCGAAAACGCCGGATGCCGCGCTCGAATTCATGCGCGGGATAGTTCCTGCGGCGCGCAGCAGAGCCGCGCTGGAGCAGGCGGATATTCAGAAGGTCATTGACGACGAGCAGGGCGGTTTTACGGTGCAGGCCTGGGACTGGGCGTTTTATGCCGAACGCGTGCGTTCAGCGAAATATGCGCTGGATGAGTCGCAGATCAAACCCTATTTCGCGCTCAATACCGTGCTTGAAGATGGCGTATTCTGGACCGCCACGCAGCTGTTCGGTATCCGCTTTGTCGAGCGTTTCGATATTCCGGTTTATCACCCGGACGTTCGCGTGTGGGAGATTTTCGACCACACGGGTGAAGGCATGGCGTTGTTCTACGGCGACTTTTTCGCGCGTGATTCCAAAGCGGGCGGGGCGTGGATGGGGAATTTTGTTGAGCAGTCTTACGAGTTTGCCGCGCGTCCGGTGATTTATAACGTCTGCAACTATCAAAAACCAGCGAACGGGCAGACCGCGCTGATCTCCTGGGATGATGTGATTACCCTGTTCCACGAGTTTGGCCATACGCTACATGGCCTGTTTGCCAGCCAGCGCTATGCCACGCTTTCAGGCACCAACACGCCGCGTGATTTCGTTGAATTCCCGTCGCAGATCAATGAACACTGGGCCAGCCATCCGCAGGTGTTTGCGCACTTTGCCCGCCATTATCAAACCGGCGAGCCGATGCCGGATGCGCTGCGGGAAAAAATGCTCAATGCGACCCAGTTTAATAAGGGTTATGACATGACGGAACTGCTGAGCGCCGCGCTGCTGGATATGAACTGGCACGGCATTCATGAGCCCATTGAAGACGTGGAAGCCTTTGAAGCCGCCGCGTTGAAAAAAGAAGGGCTGGATCTTCCAGCCGTACCGCCGCGCTATCGCAGCAGCTATTTTGCCCATATCTTCGGCGGCGGCTACGCGGCGGGCTATTACGCCTATCTCTGGACGCAGATGCTGGCGGACGATGGCTATCAGTGGTTTGTCGAGCAGGGTGGTTTAACGCGCGAAAACGGACAGACATTCCGCGAGGCGATTTTGTCGCGCGGCAACAGCACTGATTTAGCTGAACTTTACCGGAACTGGCGCGGGCACGATCCGAGGATCGAACCGATGCTGGAGAATCGTGGATTGAGTGTTTAAGGGCTTTTTAGTGTGGAAACAGAACCGGGCGCGATGCCCGGTTTTTTGTTCGATTTTTTCTTCCCCGAAACTCCTCCAAATTCCTCCCCAAAGTGAATCCTTAAATTCTGCGAAATTTGCAGGATAACTTTCTTATGGCTGACCCTATATATCAGGGCGAACGACTGGGCAGCTTCCTGCTGCGCCAATGGAGAGGGAATTAATTGTGGAACGTACCCGGGGCTGGAGTGGCGCTGCCTGCGAGGAAAGGTGAATAGGCTGCCCAGTAAATAAAGAGGTTATGGAAACTTGAATACATTACAGTTCATCAGGATTGTTCGATACGCTGATCCCGATCTTGATCAGACTTAAAATCATCAATGCCAGTACCATTGCCACGATAGTAGAGATGATAAGCGTTGTCATAAAGGCCCCCTTTGTGAGTATATCTTTTAGACTGTTTGAATCAAAAAATGTTCCGAGTCCTAAAAAATATATGACATTAGACAGGAATGTATTGTCTGCTAAATGAAAAAAAAGCCTACGCCAGGTAGGCAATACTGATAATTCCTAATTGTTTTAATAATGCTTGTTACTGAAGGTTATCCGCAGTGTTGGTAGAAGATATTGAAGCTTATAGATACTTCCTGGCTGCATCTAATATTTCCTGAGATGTAAGCTCTCGATCTGATGCAACATAGACAACTTCATGGTCACCTGTTAAAGAGGGAAAACCGGCTGACATTATCGGAAGGTTTATCCCTTCTCCATTAGGGTATTGTTCGCGTATTGATGTCACGCCCTTAAGTACGGTGATTACTTTACCTGGTTTACCATTAAAGAAAATAATTACTTTTTTCATGTATCACCATGTATTTCAGGGGGTTTTATGGCCCGGGGTTGTTCGAAAGGGGTTGATTTATTGACGTTTAGTTACCACTTTCGAAATTAAAACAAGCAATATTCTGCCTTAACGTGTACTGTAGCAGTCCATTTGTACTGGAGAAGCTTATGTCTGCACGTAAAAACACGCAATTCCGCCGAAATTATTTAGTCAAATGCCCTTGTCCAAACTGCACAAGAGACTCGGAGCATAGTTACAATCGTGTACAAAAGGGAGCTCAACTGGTTTGCCCTTACTGCAACGCGTTGTTCAAATCCCCTCAACATTACTAAAAAATCTCATATAATAACTAAGAAGTGATGCTTTTGGAGGCTGCCTAACCTCTTACGCACTTTAATATTTTATAAGCAGTTAGCTTCTGCTTTGAGACTATTCATGCAGCAGTCCTGCATTTCATCACATCGGTCAGCAAATTTGACGGTGCTGTAAATATGCTGGCCTGTTGTAATGATATTCGCAAACGATAAATGACGCTTCTGATTATTTAATTCACAGAAGCTTAAGCGGTCATTGAGGGGGGTTATTTATCGCAAAGCGTAACATTTGCAGCTGTCGGACCTTTGGTACCGGCAATGACAGCAAATTTAACTTTTTGGCCTTCAAAAAGAGTTTTGAATGTCTCTCCCTGTAGAGAAGAAGAGTGAACAAGGATATCTTTACTTCCATCGAGTGGGGAGATGAAGCCAAAGCCCTTATCATCGTTAAACCACTTAACAAGACCTATCATTTTTGATGACATAAAAAATCCACGTGAACACTTAAAAGTTACAAGTTCATGAAAAGAAACGCATGATGGCATACGTATGGACTCAAGAGGAGGGGATATCAGAGATAGCACCTGGTTATGAGGACTACTTTGGAAAAGTCAGATTCACATTGCATCGAACCAACCGCATCATTAAGGCACGTGTAGATCTTTTAAGCAAATCTTATTTTAGCCATCTGGGAGGCCATACAGATTAGATTAGCCAATCCAAATTTTTCCTGTGTCGTCAAATTTGATTTATAGCAAGGAAATAATTTGTCTCGTAAAATGACAGGAGTTGTCAAAGGTTTTGACTTCAATAGAGGGAAGAGTTTTATTATCCCATCTAAAAAGTGCAGGTCTAACTAAGATCAGATTTGATTTCTATTTGCTCTATCAAATTCCTCCCCTGGTTTTTTACATTTCCTACTGTACGCGTTACCGCATGCCAGACGAACTTATCGGTGGGCACTGCACCATCTGAAGCTATCTCTTCAGCTTCTTTCCCGCCAACATGCTGTCGCATCCACTCGCGTGCCGCTTCTGGTGACAAAACTAATGGCCTGCGGTCATGAATGTCGACGAGGCCTTTATCAGCCGCAGACGTCACAATCAGAAATCCCTCGGCTTCATCGCCGCGCTCAAACGGTGTGCTTCCGATCGCCGCCATAAAGATTGGCTGACCGTCGGCCCGGTGGATGAAGTAGGGTTGTTTCTTGTCACCTGACTTCTTCCATTCGAACCATCCATCGGCAAAACAGATCGCCCGGCCATGTTGCCACAGAGGTTTAAACATTCTGCTGGTGGCCGCGGTTTCTACACGTGCGTTAATCAGTGGTGCTTTGTCCCACCATCCAGGTGCGTAGCCCCAGAACACCGGATCGAGGTGCAGTAGTTCGTCGCGTTCGCTCAGCAGCAGGACTTTGGTACCGGGCGCGACGTTGTACCGGCCAATGGGGGCCGGGTCATACGCGATGTCGCGATCGCCTTCGTCGGCAAGGTAGGCCAGGTATTCTTCACGGGTTTGGGCTTGTGCAAAGCGTCCACACATAGAAACCTCCAGTCGGATGTCATACTCAAAGTATAGGGCAGGGATAAGATGATTTGATCGACATGCAAAAGCTGTATTTTGTGCAAGATAACGCGAGAAAATGGGCAGAAATTCCGGGAGGCGTTTTTATCTTGCGGGCACGATCCGAGAAATGAACCGATGCTGGAGAACCGCGGGTGAGTGATTAAAGGCATTACTGGCTGAAAACAGAACCGGGCATTGCGCCCGGTTTTTCCCCGGTGGGCTGGTATTTGTTAACCTTGTTACTCTTGCGTCAGCCACATGTCCGACTCTTCAAACATTTCCTCAAGCATACGGTTCAGCTTTTCCCGGTCGCTTTTGCTGGCATCGCTATTCAGGCCATTCGCCTGCATTGGCTTAACCGTCACGCTGGCATCAGGAAAAATCCGGTGCACACACTTGTCAGTTCAGCCAGAATTATCTCCCTGGCTCCCTCCAGCCCCTGTACGTTTCGCTTGTCATAAACCAGTTCAACAAACATTATTTTTTCCCTATGAATATTAATTGTGCGATTCTGTCTGCACGTAAAAATACTACTGTATATGGGTACAGTCAAACGGCATTCCGGCTAAAGAAATGCCATGCCGCTCTTCACCTTGTTTATGTTGATGACAATCTATTCATTTAGCCTTTAAAACGAGCAGTCGAAGCGTTTAATCGTAAAATTTACAAAAACCATAATTTGAAGCCAGAGAGAAACTTACAAACGAAACGGTGAAGGTTTAAACAGTCGCTACGGTTCAGCTGCCTTGCGCGTGCTTTAAAACAAAACTACTGTATATAAAAACAGTGTTAGAGGTATGCGTAATGGAATTTATCAGACCTACAGAACTGCGTGAGATTATCGCGCTTCCACTTTTCAGCGATTTAGTTCAGTGCGGATTCCCAAGCCCGGCTGCCGATTATGTGGAGCAGCGCATTGATCTTAATGAACTTCTGGTTGCCCACCCCAGCTCGACGTATTTCGTTAAAGCCGCGGGTGATTCAATGATTGAAGGGGGAATAAGCGACGGCGATTTACTGGTGGTCGATAGTTCCCGAACGGCTGAGCACGGCGATATCGTCATCGCCGCGGTGGAAGGGGAATTCACCGTTAAGCGCCTGCAACTGCGGCCTAATGTTCAACTCAATCCGATGAACAGCGCTTATTCACCGATTATCGTTGGCAGTGAAGACACGCTGGACGTTTTTGGTGTGGTCACTTTTATTGTTAAATCGGCCAGCTGATATGTTTGCGCTCTGTGATGTGAATTCATTCTATGCATCATGCGAGACGGTATTCAGGCCAGATTTGAGAGGCCGACCGGTGGTTGTCCTCTCAAATAACGACGGTTGCGTGATAGCGCGCAGCGCAGAGGCCAAAGCCGCTGGCGTTACCATGGGGGCGCCATACTTTAAGCAGAAAGACCTGTTCCGGCGCGCCGGCGTGGTTTGCTTCAGCAGTAACTACGAACTTTACGCTGACATGTCCAGCCGGGTAATGACCACGCTGGAAGAAATAAGCCCTCGCGTCGAAATATATTCCATTGATGAGGCCTTTTGTGATCTCACCGGGGTTCGTAATTGCCGGGACCTGACTGATTTTGGCAAGGAGATCCGCGAAACGGTTTTGAAGCGTACGCACCTGAGGGTCGGCGTTGGCATAGCCCAGACGAAGACGCTGGCGAAGCTGGCAAATCACGCGGCGAAGAAATGGCAGCAGCAGACGGGTGGGGTGGTTGATTTATCCAATATCGACCGCCAGCGCCGGTTGTTGGCTATCGTGCCTGTAGAGGACGTATGGGGCGTGGGCAGGCGCATCAGCAAGAAGCTCAATGCGATGGGTATCAAAACGGCGCTGGATCTCTCAGAGCAGAGCACGTGGATTATCCGCAAGCACTTCAATGTAGTGCTGGAGCGAACGGTCCGGGAGTTGCGCGGCGAGCCGTGCCTCGATCTGGAAGAGTTTGCACCGACAAAGCAGGAGATCGTCTGTAGTCGGTCATTCGGTGAGCGCGTGACAGAATACGAGCAGGTGCGCCAGGCTATATGCAGCTATGCGGCCCGTGGCGCTGAGAAGTTACGTGGCGAGCACCAGTATTGCCGCTTTATCTCGGCGTTTGTAAAGACCTCTCCGTTCGCTCTGAACGAACCCTATTACGGCAACAGTGCCTCAATGACGCTTCTCACACCCACTCAGGACTCCCGCGACATTATCAACGCCGCGGTAAAGTGCCTCGACAAAATCTGGAAGGAGGGCCACCGCTACCAGAAAGCCGGCATTATGCTCGGGGACTTCTTCAGCCAGGGCGTTGCCCAGCTCAATTTGTTTGACAATAGCGCGCCGCGTGCCGGAAGTGAAAAGCTGATGGAAGTGCTGGATCGTCTGAACGCGAAAGATGGAAAGGGTACGCTTTATTTTGCCGGGCAGGGCATACAGCAGCAATGGCAGATGAAGCGTGAAATGCTTTCGCCGCGGTATACGACCCGGTATTCAGATTTACTGAGAATTCGATGAATGTTAATGGCTGTTTTGTGCCAGAAGCGGACATTGATATAAATGGCAATTGATCAAACGCCAGCCCCTTTACTTTGTCCTACAGGATCTCAACCACTTCAAACTCTTCTGCGATCAACTCCATATCTTCAGAAAAATGGCCTTCGCGGCTGAAAAATCTCTGATGCTCTTTCTGCCAGTATTTAAATGGTGTTCTTAAACGGAACGTACGCCAGTTTGCCGGATGGTTTAATAAAAACTCTCCTGGCGTGTCTGCGCGAATGTACTACTTTCAGTAAAGTGACTTTTACAGGGAGGGTCAATGAAACCATTATCGCTTTTATTATTGTCGAGCCTGACGTTAGTGGGTTGTGGCGCGAACAATACCCCTTCAAATACGCCTCTTCCGGGTGTAAAAACCTCCGTCGGGACGAGCACGCTTGAAGCCGGTGCTCAGCTTATCCAGTCCCGTCCGCCCATTGATGCAATGAGTGCCTACCTTGACGGTTTCCATTTTTATAGCGGGGATAAAAATGGCCAGATGGAAGCCCATCATTATGTAACCGTGTTGAATGAAGACGTGATGCAGGCGGTGATCTACGACGGTAACACCAAAGATGCCCGTTTAATGGGCGTTGAGTACATCATTAGTGAGCGTTTGTTTAACACTCTGCCGCCGGAAGAAAAAAAATTGTGGCACAGCCATCAATATGAAGTGAAATCCGGCAGCCTGATTGCTCCAGGTTTACCTGCAGTGGCTGACAAAGCATTGATGAGCAAAATTGTGAATACCTACGGCAAGACCTGGCATACCTGGCACACCGACCGCGATAAAAAGCTGCCGCTCGGCATTCCGGCACTGATGATGGGCTTTACCGGGGAAGGGCAGTTAGACCCTAAACTCCTGGCGGACAGAGATCGACGCTTTGACGTGAGCACGCAAGCCATCAAAGAAGAACGTAAGGATATTGTGGCGCACCCAGTTGCTAAGGGAGCGGATGCCTGGCAACGTGGTGAAGAGATCCAGCTTAAGCGGGTTAGAGGTTCAGGTGAGCATGGCCAGGGCGACACAAGCCATTTTTGATATCAAAAGCCTTCAGGAATACCCCGGCAACGCCGGGGATAGGGCCAGTCCTATTATTTTCTCGTCCTCAGGCATCAGAAACGCCATGTGGCTGAAAGATTACCTGCAATCGAGTCATAGCCAGAACGAAACATTTCGCTTTCAACCCCGATGCCCAATTCGACATCAGCGTTGATTTTATAGCTCATACCTGCCTTAACACCCAGAGTGTCACGACCAGTCACCTGATTCCTGGAACTAAACCCTGTGCTTCGATAGTTGGCGAAAGAGGCTTGTTGCACTACGTTGCCATCAAGCAGTTCATGATCCCAGCTGAGCTGCAGCTCAGCTGCGAACGATGCCCCTGAAGCGAGGGGTACATTCCAGTTACCATTCACCCCGATACTTGATCTCAGAGAATCGAAGGTCTGCGAACCCAGCATCAGTCGGCTGCCGTCATTGCCGCTTTCCTTCACGCCGGGACGATGTAATGTGGTGTAATTCAATGACGTTACCGGTCCGGCGTTCACATTATTATTCAGCGCCCATCGATAGCCTCCGCCGGCCGTAACAGAACCTGACAATCCGGTCCAGGTGGCATGGTGGCTTGCTCCGTAAGTTTCTACATTAATGTTTCTGTCCAGCCAGCTGTTTTCAATACCCAATCGGCCAGTGCCGAATAAATACATTCCTTCGGACCTTTCAGCGCCGTAACGAGCATGAACACCCAGATCGAAAGCAGTGGTTTTCCCGGTTGCGGTTTCTGGTGATTTCACCGTCACCGACTGACCGCTGACCGCACCATGAAAGCCATACATCCAGTTGTGATTCTCATCGTTTTGTTTTTCAGCACCGAATACAATGCCATAACTGCTGGCGTCGTACCCTACACTGTCACCCTGACGCTGTTGCCAGAAGCCGCCGCCAAAGGGTATGGCAAAGCTGCGCCATTCGCCTTCCGTCAGTTGCTTCGGCATAACCACAGGATTTGGCCCGCCCACGATCCGCGCTATCTGCTGTTCACGCTGAAGGGAACTTGCGAACATGGCGCTGTAGGCGCCCGCAGAAAGTTGCGGCAAGGCATTGCTGATACTCCCGCCATCAGTGGCTGAGAAATCCAGAGTACGGTACAGCGGTTGTATATCCGACTTAGCTTCCGCCACAATTTTATCCAGCGCTTGCCCTACATGACGCGCATTAGCGTCCTGCGCATACCGGCTGTATGCGTTTGAAGCGCGCAGCATTGAGAGCTGCCAGCTATTCTTTCCCTGTGGCGTTGTTTGCAGCGTTAGCGTGGGTGAACGGAGCACGCTGTTCACCGCACTGAAATTGCCGTCGGAAGCGTCCGTTTTTAGCAAATCTTGCGTATTCAGACGCCAGTTTGTTGCGTACCAGTCCGGCTGCGGCGCAAATGTCAGTTGACCGTCAAATTGTGCGTGACCGTCCACTCGCAGAGTATCATGCCTGCCGCGCCCGTCGACTTCCAACAACAACTGCCCGGTATTCCCCTGTTGATAAGCACCGGATATATTGATTTGCCCAAGTGAATTACCCGGCGCAAGGATCCCGTTATTTACAAAGCGGCCTTCCTCATTAAGCGTATAGCTGGCGTTGCCGGACAGGCTGGCACCTGGCGCGATAGTCATGCTGTAAATCTGGAAATCGCCATTAAGCGAGGTTTTCCCTCCGTGCGCGTCCAGTGCCAGATTATTGATACCTTCAATGTTTCCGCGGTACGTAAAGCTGAAATCAGCATCGGCAGCTTCCGTCGCTTGCCCGTACGCATTGGCCTTCCGACCGAAGGTAAGCAGCGTTAACCGCTGTTGGCCATAGTCATCCCGCTGGGCGTAGTCCGAATAAATATCACCCTCCAGCCGGGCACCCGTTAATATATTTATATTACCGACCAGCGCGTTCGGTGATATATAAATCGCCGCGCCTTTACCGGCAACCCGTCCGCTGATGTCGGCATTGTCTACCAGCGCTCCCTGCAACTCGGGTAATAACGCATCGTAATAGCCGTCCACGATATGAAGCCAGGATCCACGATAGTCCACCTCGTTACCCAGGAGGTTATTGCCAAAATCAAAACTGATACCGACGCCACTGGCTCCCAGTGCCTGAACGTCGCCACGTTGAATAAGGCTGTGCTGTTTACCGTAGGCAAACATCACCCCACGGCCATTAACGCCATCGGCGTATATCCGTACACCGGGATCGATGCTCAGGGTGTTATTTTGCCCATCTATACGGATGCCCGCGCCGCCAGCCCCTGACGTCAACAGGTCCGCTTGTTGAAAGATATGGTTATTACTGCCATACACATGCAGGCCAACTCCCAGATTAGCGGTATTGTATTGACCAGCCAGATAGCCATCCGCCTGCTGATTACGCTGAAAATAGCCATTGCGGTTAACG
>OGSM01000455.1_pt1 | contig 11272 bp, 9 predicted proteins | sample 1573871 | NCBI WGS metagenome assembly OGSM01 (sample SAMN03295848, study PRJEB24534) | human gut metagenome | isolation source: fecal sample 1 from infant 7 | host: Homo sapiens | place: USA: Pittsburgh, PA | collected 2014-07
GCTTTCAGGACTTCATCGGATGACTCTGGTAATCACCGATGGAGAATTTTGGTGGGCTGGCGGGAGTTGAACCCGCGTCCGAAATTCCTACATACTATTTTAACTATAGTAAAAACATATGATTGTCTTTTAAAACAGTAGGTTAATGTCAATTGGTGTTTGTTCGTTTTATGCGTTATTAATACTCTGCCGCCAAAGTGCCGCCATTATCATCAAGCTGTTTTCGTGTTGTTTTAATGACTAGCAGATAGTTTTTCCATACCTTGTGCAAGGCCTTTTTATCCAATTCAATGTAATGCGGCGCAATCTTTTTTCCTTCATAAATTTTTTTATAATAACATTCTATAGAAAAATGTATTGTCATATTATGTGGATGAATTGCCAGTAATCCTCTATCTAACATCGCATGAAGTGTTGGCTCCAGTGGTATGCCATTATTAGTACTGTGATTTTTATTGAGAGAAAATGGTTCTAGATGGCAAGCCTGTAAAATTGGTAGATTACTTCTTGTTATAGCACATACGTTCGAAAAATTTCTCATTACTCTTTTTTTAAAATCAATCTGCTCTGCGGAGTCTCTTTGTGAAACTAATTGGTTGTGAATGTGACCTTCACTCTTTAAAGATGTAAATTCGGTTTTAAATTCTTTTTGATTTAAAGATGCTATTTGTAGTGAATTTTGTTGTAAGTTTTGTTGTTCGGAAAACTGTCTTGACAGAAGTTCACTTTTGGCAATTCTTATCGCCTCTGCTTTAGTTAATGAACGGCATGCAAGATTATAAACATCCACATCGAAAAATTTTACATTATTCTTTTTATTTAATGCTGACAAATCCGTGATGCCAGTTATCTTTTTCTCAGTATCTGTAAGTGTTGATGAATTGGTTTCATTCTTACTGTTATCTATAAATTCTTTGACAGGAGCAGGAGCAGGAGCAGGAGCAGGAGCAGGAGCAGGAGCAGGAGCAGGAGCGTCAACCATTTTTATTAACGATAACAATGTTTGTATATCAGAAGCAGAACAATGTTTATGTTTAATATGCGTAAGAAGTCCTTTATCGTCATGAACAGGTTTTTTACAAAGAATACAACAGACATTTTTGGATGATTTTGTTTTTATTTTTGTTATTTTTTTTATTGTTTTTTTTCTTTTTGTATCAGGTGAGTATTGTCCTAATTTATTACGTAGGTTTGAAATTTTTAAGGCGGTTGAATAGTCCCCACGCCTGTAAGGTAAACTTTCTAATTTGTGTAACTCTTTTTTAATGTCTTTGTATTGTTGAAGTGATGTTATTTTTGTGTTCATGCGGATTTCAATAATAGATTTGATGTATCATTAAAGATGATACCTATAGAATAACGTATTTCATATGAAGTTTAACGGATTTTTTGTAACAGCATCATTCTAAATGATCTGGTGAGAAATGTGCATAAATCATTGTCATTTTTATATCGGCATGACCCAGAATATCTCGCAAGACAAGGATGTTTCCACCGTTCATCATAAAATGACTAGCGAAAGTATGACGTAACACATGAGTACATTGCCCCTCTGGCAAATCGATACCGGCTCGCTTAACTGCCCGTTCAAAGGCTTTTCTGCATGGTGTAAATAACTTCCCTCTATTTTTTGGGAGTTCGTTATATAGATCAGGAGATATTGGTACAGTCCGGTTTTTCTTGCCTTTGGTTTTTGTTTATGTGATCCGGTATTTATATAACTGATGGTCCTGCAGGTTTTCGGCTTCACTCCATCGCGCGCCGGTAGCGAGGCATATTTTTGCAATCATCAGCAAGCTGGTGTAAGCATCCCGGTAAACCGGACCATTCACATTTAGAGATCTTCCGGCATACTGAATATATCTCTGGAGGAGAGCGCCATGCGCAAAGCCCGATTCACCGAACACCAGATCATCGCTGTTATGAAGTCTGTCGAAGCCGGACGTACCGTTAAGGATGTCTGCCGCGAAGCCAGTATTTCCGAAGCCAGCTATTACAACTGGAAAGCGAAGTTCGGCGGTATGGAAGCCTCGGATATCGAAAAGATGAAGGACCTTGAGGATGAAAACCGCCGGCTGAAACAGATGTTTGCGGACCTGAGCCTCGAATGCCGCGCCCTGAAAGACGTTATTGAAAAAAGCTTTAAAACCAGCGATAAAGCGTGAGCTGGTCAGCTATCTGACCGCACAGTTTGCCATGAGCTTACGTCAGGCATGCAGGACATTGTCGCTGGGCAGGACGGTATTTCGTTATCAGCCGGATACGCGACGGGATGAGCCGGTAATGATGGCGCTGACCGTGGCGGCTGAACGCTATCCGCGATACGGATTTAAAACGCTTTTTCAGGTCCTTTGCAGGCAGGGCAACGCCTGGAACCATAAGCGCGTTCACCGGATTTACTCCCTGCTGAAACTGAATTTTCGCCGTAAGGGAAAACAGCGCCTGCCAGTGCGCAATCCGGCTCCGCTGGCAACACCAGAGGCGATGAACCAGAGCTGGTCCATCGATTTTATGCACGATGCGCTGGTGTGTGGCAGACGTTTCAGGACCTTCAACGTGGTAGATGATTATAACCGGGAAGCACTGGCGATCGAAATTGACCTGAATATCCCGGCGCAGCGGGTCGTGAGAGTGCTGGACAGGATCGTGGCAAACCGCGGATATCCGCTAAAGATGCGGATGGATAACGGTCCGGAACTGGTCTCGCTGACGCTGGCACAATGGGCAGAAGAGCATGGTGTGATGCTGGAATTTATCAGGCCCGGCAAGCCAACACAGAATGCCTTTATCGAACGATTCAACCGGACGTACCGGACAGAAATACTGGATTTTTATCTGTTCAGAACACTGAACGAAGCACGTGAAATTACAGAGCGCTGGCTGGCTGAATATAACAGCCAGCGCCCTCATGAATCCCTGAATAACCTGACTCCGGAAGAATACCGGCTGATGGCTGAAAAGCCGGTACTCTCAAAAGTGCGTGGAACTAAAACGGGTCTGCTTACAAAAGCATTCATCAGTCGTGAAGATAAAAAAATAAGGCAAGAGAACGAAAATATACCAAGAGGTAAGCAGGAAAAGGCAGCCAGTTGGATTAATTTTCAATAACTTACATAGAACTATTGCAGACTGGCCCAGAAATGATGAAAGAGTTAAAACTGCATTTTTACGAGCGATTATCAGAGGAAAAAAGAAGTGAGGTAACAGTCATAATTGACTATTAATTTATTTATTTGGGGGCGTGTTACCCGCCCCAGGTTTTAAGTTATTTAGCACGTTTCATTATTGTGGTTGATGATAGATAAAATTAATTTTCGCAATTATTACCACCTGTCGAATGCGGTAATCGAACAGTGCCGAATATACAGTGCTGGAAACTGAACGGATTTTAAAGCCCTAACCCAACCACCGGCGTAACTTAGCCCAAATAGTCTCCTTATTGGTCATCATCCCTGTGGGCACATTGATAGATTTCTGTTTCAACTCTTCAACTGCAGCAGTCGATTCAGTTTGTGAGTAGTAGCGCGCCTTCGCTGCTTTGTCACGACGCTTCTCCGCATCAATCTGAGATTTGTTCCAAGGGCCTGCCTCGATAACTTGATTACTTTTAATCACATAGTGTGAGCGGCAGGGCAGATTCCAGTTGCCGACCGATGGCCAAAGCGAAATTGCTTCGCCATCAAAGGTTAGTCTCCAGTCTGTTGGGGTCAGAGGTGTGACTACTTCAAGGCCACAGCCACAGCAGCAACTATGAACCACAGTACCGTATTCCATTGAAACGTACAAAATGCCAGGTTCAAGTATACGCGGTACCCCCTTCACAAAGCAGGGGGTAAGCTGGTTATGACGAATCATAGCGAGTCACCATTCAGCAGCATATTGCCGTCGGTCGTATAGGAACAGTGATGTTCGTTTTCTAAGTCACGATAAAAGCCGAGGAGTTTCTTCCATTTAATTACGGCAAGTGCCGCGTTCATCATATTTAGTTCAGCGACTTGAATATTTGACGCGTAAAGATTTTCTGCTCCCCCACCTTCGAAAGACACGCGCTTGCGAATGTGATCGCGCTTATTGGGGGTACTTGCCGTCACACGGAGAATACCACCAAGCGAGCCGTTTACAAGCTCAAGGCCCATTCCCACGTCTACGAAGGATACTCCCATATCCTCTAGCTTCTGCACCGCCAGGCGCTTCGGCTCGCCTGCGTCCATGCAAAGGAAAGCAAAGTTGATTCCATCCAAAAGGTGGAGGTTATCTGTGTTCATCTGCACCGCATGTGGCACGATATGGCGGTGCATCTTACTGTAGATACCCGCCAGGTAATCCACCTTCTTTGGTACCTCACGGAGAATATCGATCGACGGTGCGCCTGGGGCACGAAAAGCATTGTGTTGAAGGAAATCATCACCGTCGATGAGACGTATCTCGCTCACTGGCGTTTTCGCCAACTGGTCCAGCACATAGGATCCTGTTCCACCAGTACCAAGAATAGCGATACGCTGACCTTCAAGTCGTGCGGTCAACGCCCCTATTCCCACCCGGTCCGAAGCAGTTTCCAGATAGTTAAATACACAGCCATCCTCATCGTCGGGTTTTTTAAACACACGCGGAGTAGCGTCAGGTCTGAGATTAGCTGCATGGCCAGAAATGATTGTCGCGTACGTCATCATCTTCTGATGATAATCGCTGTAACCCTCAGGCCCGGGTTTACTGGAGAACATGTGCTGAGCACTCAACCCATGTCCCAGATCCACCGCTACGCTCTGATGTGCAATAGCTTGGATGGGCGTACCCTGAGATGTGCACGGATAGTCTCCATCGAAGTGAATCGTGTGCGGCTCTGGCTTTTGAGTTACGTTTCCAGACATGCAAAGGCTTGAGATGAGTGTGCCGGTCTTAATTTCTAACTGCGCGTTAACATACGGCACTTCACGCATCACCAAGAAGCCACCCACGATTTGTACGTAGTATCCTTCCTCACGCAAGCGCTTAAGGTCGCTATTAAGATTGAATGGTGCGGCTGACATTGATCACGCTCCCATTTTTTACTTCAACAAAACCACCAGAGGCCAATTCACCACTATGTGGTTTTGAGGCCACGCAGCGATATGTAATTGAGTACACAATCTCAGGTGCTGGAGCTTCACCCGGGTAAGCGATAGCGACTAACTGCTCGAAAGTTTGGTGACTATCACATACCTGGACTTCGCGACCATTTACTACGATGTCAATCTTTGGTTTGCGCTTTGGCGCAGTGATGAAGTGCTCAACTCCAGGAGGGGTAAGGTCTACGGCCTCGTTTGGTTCAATCTGGCGATCGTTTCCGCCACGAATAACCATGAAAACGGCATCTCCGTCATTGGGTTTCGCCAGGTCGTATAACGCGGAGCCCGAAATCGCGGGTTTGCCCCATGATACTTGACTCTCATTAATTGTCAGTTTGAAATCGCGATCGGTCTGGAAGGCCACAAAGCGCTCTGCGCCACGACCACGTAAATCGAAGGGCTCATCAAGGCGTAAGTCTTCGAAATCCCCCGTTTCAAGAATAGCAAACAGGCTAAAATCATCATTCGCACGTAGGCCAGCAGCAATCAGGATCTGACGACCCAGTGGTACAGGATCATTGACTTCGATTGCGCGAAAATCCAGATTTTCCTGTGCGAAGAGGATTTGGTAGGCGCGTGCCGAACGCAGATCGCGGCCTTCGCGAATTGCCTCTCCTACATTGTCAATATCGTTTATATTTTCAGTATTCATTTTGCATCACCTTTTGAGTTTGGCCAGACGATGTCTGGCTCTACTACTCAATCGATGCAGGTCAATCAGACCGGTAAATTTTTTTAAGATTTTTTTAGCACGCCTGCAGGAAGCAATCCGCAGATGAAAAATGCCGGGCAGGAGGGGCATACTCGAGATGATGATTCTGCTGGAAATACTCCTTTAGCTATTGAGTCAAGGGTGTTAAGGATTTTTTTATGCCTATTATCCAACTGCTTAGCGGTCAGAATGATTGGGGTCACTGTTTGGTCAGAAAGATGTACTAGCTCCACTATTGCATCAGGAAAAGCCTGTCGTGCTGCGAGTACAAAGGCAGCCGCGCCTAAGTCAAATTCTTCTTTATCTCTTTTATGTCCTGTTCTCACACGGCGAAATGTTTTGCGTCCATCTGGATAAACCAATACATCGTCAGGTTGTACGGTGATGGCGGTTTTCCCAAACTTCATTGTAAAGGCACAAGTTGCTTCAGAGCTGTGGCCTTCCCTAATCGAAGCGAAATAACTAACCATACCAATAGCCAGTGACTTAAATTCAGAAGCGTAACCGTGTTCAGCTAGGCCTTCGACAGCAAATGCCAGTGTGACTCTGTCTTCTATGTCAGTTATTTTTATGGGAGCGGTGTTGACCAACTCTTGGAATACATTACGAACTGCATCGTGCATCTTTAGGAATGGAGTTGGAGTTCGTCGTCCTCCGATTTGGAGAATATGTGTATAGAAGAAACGGCGAGGGCAGGACTCATATAGGGAAATCTGAGCACCACTTAGAACTAGGTCTCCGCTGACAACCCAGTCCACTGGTAATGATTCGGGCTTTTCGATTACTGCATGTTGAGGTTTCACGTTATTTTGAACCGGGCTGGGCCCAATACGGTTTAAAAAGTCGGATAACTTTCGGGCGCTACCAGCAGCGTTCCGCGTAGTAGCATAGAGAAATAGCCGATCTTCAGCTCTGGATAAGGCAACGTAGAATAAGCATTCTCTCTCCGCCTTATACTCCAGATTAAATTGCTCCTTGGAGTTGGATCCACTCCCCGCAATCATGCCATTGGGTGGCGGACAAACTTGCTTCTGCGGATTACCTGGTAAAGTGTCAGCGTTCATGCCGGGTACATGAATTACAGGGAATTCGAGCCCCTTTGCTCCATGAATGGTCATGAGGCGCACTGCATCTATGCTTTGTGCTGCCGCCGGAAGCTGCCGAAGATCGCGATCATCTCCTAGCCGAACCAAACGGCGGATACGATCTAATGTACGAGTGATAAATACCCCTTCACCACTGGAGGGTTGTGCTCGTAAAAAATTGAGCAATTGCCAAGTTGCTATACATTGGGAGCGGATATTGCAATCCGTTGCTGTTGCCATACGGGCTGCGATTCGCGTCCTGTCTAAAAGTACCGTTGCCAGGACGTTCCAAGGAGAGTCATTGGCGCTAAAGCCGCTCAGTGTTTTGACAAGCCGAACTAAACCTATGCGCCCATCGTCTGAGAGCTGGAAGTCATCGATTTTGGTTCTCCAGTCACTTCCGGTTTCATCTTCACGCAGATGTGTAAGAATACTGCCAACATCATCTAGTGACATCGTAAACTCAGGTAAGCAAGCTATTCGCACCAAGCCCATTGCACGACGATCTACTAAGAGTGAGAGCAGTGTCAGCCAATCCTTAATCTCGGGGCGCTCAAATACACTTCCTAAGTAAAGTACAGGGATGCCTAAGAGCTCGAGTTGTTGCCCGATTTCTGAAAGCTTCTCATTGCCTGTGCACAGGATTGCCTGATCACTGTATTTGTAACCGGAGTTCTGCATTTCCTTTATCGCGTCCGCAATAGAAGGTGTTTGAAGAAATCCTTGATCTACGCAGCGCAGCTCAGGTTTCTGGGCATCACTTGTCCGTTCTGCGTTTAAGCCACTGTCAGCATCCCCTACAGCCATATTCAGCGCAAAATTTGAAAATGCCGACACTATTTCGGGTACAGACCGGTAGTTCGTTTTTAAACGATATCGCAACCCGCCTGGGAAATCCTCATTCCCAAAACGAGTCATGTTGAATGACGAAGCGCCTCTGAAGCGATAGATTGACTGCTTAGCGTCTCCAACCACCCACAAGTTTTCGCCATCGCCACAAAGGGCTTTTAGCAGTCGTACGCTACTATGGTTCACATCCTGATATTCATCGACTAGAACGTGCTCATAAGTGGATTGGATGTGAGATCGAATGGCTTCATTTTCTTCAAGAAGCGTCACTGGCAATGAAACCAAGTCCCCAAAGTCAATGCATCGAGCCTGCTTTTTGAGGGTCTCGTAAGTGGCGTATACTTTGGCGACTTCAATGGCTTTTTCTGCCGTTGCTATATCTTCAATACCAACAGCTCTATCGCGCATGGCCTGTGCCAACGCGAGGTAGGTATTTGCATCGACTACCTCGTCCTTGGCACGAGAGATGCCGGTGAGGATGTCTGCAATCACCCGGGTTGGATCGTAAAGATTGCGATAATGAACCAGATCTAATACAGGAAACTCATGTTCCAACAGTTCTACTGCTTCCGTCCGGTCCAGCAGGCGAGGGTCGAGCGGCAAATTCAGTTCGTCGTGAAATCGACGAACCAGATCGAGGCCGAATGAGTGGAAAGTGCCAATCCACATTGCAGCTGCAGCTTCCGTGTCAACGCGAGCGATCCTTTCAGCCATTTCTCCCGCAGCTTTGTTAGAGAACGTCAGCAAAAGAATTTTTCGTGGATCTACGCCATCGGAGAGCAATCCTTTTACCCGTCCCACTAGAGTCTGAGTCTTGCCCGTACCAGGCCCGGCCTCAAGCAGAAAGGCCGGGCCTCGATGGGCGGCGGCTTTCTCCTGCTCTGCGTTCAATGGGTATTCAATCGCGGGTTCTGTATCTTCAGGTAAAGGTGGTGGTAGTAACAATGCATCAAAGATCTGTTGCGCAACCACATCGAATGGAGCACCAAGCTTCTCTGCAATACTTAACGCACTCATCCCATCCAGATAAAGCGCTTTTACTACATGCCGGGGAAGCAGAAACTCACGCGCAAATAGATCCATTTGGACCTCTCGACGCTGCCTGCGACTATAGTCTACAACCCGTTCAGCTCCCATTGGAGAAGCTTCTGCGGTTCTTGCTGGATCTATCGTATAGCCTTGGTCATCCTCTTCAATACCGTCGCCAAGTTCAGCGTGACCGATTTCATGAGCAACGAGGAACGCTTGTTCAAAAAGGGTTGTGCATTTTTCGTGGAGAATGAACTTCTCCTGTGGAAAAAAACGTGCTCGCGCGCCTCTCAGACTAGGTGAGCCTTTCTTTGTGCTCTCTACGTCAAATCCTCTTCTAACTGCCTCTGCAACAGCAAACTCGTATGGTTTCCACGGATCATGTCCGGCAGCTACAGCTTGATTATGTAGAACAGCAGCGGCCTCGCGGGCCAATTCCACGGCTTGCACGTTAAATGTCCTCTTCCATTAATGTAGCGATATCCTCTTCAGACAGATCAGCATCTCGAAGAGTTTGTTCGAAAGAAATCTTCTCGACATTACTCGGTTTTCCGTCGGACTTATAACTGCCTGCAACCGCCATGGGCTGCTGTTCAAGTGAGGTAGTGAGCTGCTGTACACTGCTTTGCAGAAGTTCAGCTAATCTGCTCAAAAATCGCTGAGGAATAGATCCGACAACTACGGTTCGTTCCTTAAATGCCATGAGTACCTGTCGAGGTAAGCTTAGTGCTTTGGATATATCACGCATTTTTTGAGCTGAAAGATCAGCGAATGGATCTATTATCTTTTTTCCTGGAGCATTTTGGATGCGTGTTACGGCTGAACTGATCAAGCGGAGATCATATTCGGATAGTGGTTCCTCATCCTCTGCGTATGTTCTTGCTATTTCCCTAGATAAATCTATGATTTCATTGCAAAATTCTGGATATGCAGTAAGGTATTTTTGCAAGGTAGCTGTACCTACATCATGCTCTATAGAGAATGACTCCAGTACCTCTTCCAGGGATGCTTGAGGTGAAAGTCCTGTCATCATAGGTCCCCTTGAAGCAGTATACGAAGACTTGCGAGTGCCTTCTTTTTTTGATTACGAACGGTCTTTTCAACCTTATTGAGTACTTGGGAAATAGTCACCTCATTTGGGTCTATCGAGTCTATTGGAATATCTAATCGGGTCATTTCAATGATTCTTTTCTGTAGTTGAGGTAGAGTCTCAATCGCCGCATCAAGCCTACAACGGTAACGATAATTATCGATATCTATTGCCGCGAAAGGATCATATCCCTCAGATGCAGCCTCAACTTCTGGATTAAGATCGGCTGAATCATCATCAAACCCCAAATCGGCATTTCTATTCTCAGCCCGATAAGATTTCCTTTGAGCGTCTGTTTTTAATCTCGATAAAGCCAGATCAAAACGTACTTCGAACATGTCCAATCGTTCCTCGTAGTCTGCTTTGTCGATCATAAGCATCTCAATGAAGCGGTCATACACACCCTCTCGGATGTCGCTATTCGTCATTGATATGGTCTTTCCGCCTTGGCTTGCTGGCCTCGGAAGTTTCCTAAGAATTCGTTCGGAAAGAACCTTGAAGAGCTGTTCAAAAAGGGATGGTTTAGTTGATGTGCAGCGTCGAACGAAGTAAAGAAGGCATTCGCTGGGAACGTATTTCGGATGTGCCCTACTTTGTTTACAAAGATCTACCAGCTCTCCATCTGAAAGAGAGCTAAGTTCCGTTAGCCTAGTTTCAATCATAGGTATACGTGTGTAAGGCTTTCCAGCCTCGGTTTTTTTTTGAAGAGGAACGATCAATGCAACCTCCATCAGATCACTCGTGTATAGAAAAGTGCTATGTGCTTTAAGAGTTAGCACAGCAATTTCGAGGAAATTCTATATTGAAGAATACGTTATCCTAATCGATGCTTCATTGAAGCATCGTACGTAAGTCTGATATTTTTAATAAATCCTACATCACGGTGTGGCCTTCGTGCCATTGTCCTTTTCAATTTTTGGGGAGATCGAGTTGATTTGGCTTAGATATTGCCCCCCATGTTAGTTGATCAGTTCGATTTTAATCAGCATCATTTGACGGCCTTGCCTGAAGGCACGGGCTTAAGAACGGCAACTATCCGTACTGCATAGAACTGCCGCTGGTCATAGTACTCAACTTTTTGGTAATGCTAGTTCCCAGAAGCTTCATGGAAGCGAATTGAAGTATTATGCGGGATGCCTCTTGCACAGTTGTTAAAACGTATGCTTACTGCACCCTTCCGCACAAAAAATTAAATCTTCCCCCAGCTCAAACCTAAAGACTGAGTTAGTCTTCGTTCAGACAAGTCACCCGACCAACCACATCTCTTTTATACCGCCATCAATGTTACTTCCACGATCCGCAGCCATTACCAAATCAGCCCACCATTGCAGCATTGGGCGTCATTGTTCAAGATAATCGCTGCGATTGTAAGCGCGACGTACTTCATTTTTGTCCACATGAG
>OGSM01000460.1_pt1 | contig 11217 bp, 9 predicted proteins | sample 1573871 | NCBI WGS metagenome assembly OGSM01 (sample SAMN03295848, study PRJEB24534) | human gut metagenome | isolation source: fecal sample 1 from infant 7 | host: Homo sapiens | place: USA: Pittsburgh, PA | collected 2014-07
AGCCCCTGCGTGACTCGGTTAAACAGGCACTGAAGAACTATTTTGCTCAACTGAATGGTCAGGATGTGAATGACCTCTATGAGCTGGTACTGGCTGAAGTAGAACAGCCCCTGTTGGACATGGTGATGCAATACACCCGTGGTAACCAGACCCGTGCTGCGCTGATGATGGGCATCAACCGTGGTACGCTGCGTAAAAAATTGAAAAAATACGGCATGAACTAATTCAGGTTAGCTAAATGCTTGATTAAAAAGGCGCTACTCGGCATGGGGAAGCGCCTTTTTTATTAAAATGACTGCACCACTGACTGCACATAAGCACGAACGAAACCGAACAATAATAAATAGAATAGATACCTGCCAGTGGTTATGTCTCCGCAGTGATGTGTTTTTTCATTTTTAATGGGGATAAAAACGGTGTGGTGAGCGGTCCGGAAGACGCCATGGCAAGAGTTTTGCCCTGCTTCTCCCTGTGCATGATAGATAACCGAGGGCGGAATTCCGCCTTCGGTGCTCACATATGAGAAATAATATTTCGTCCACCGATACCCTTTATTTGGGTATCGCGAGTAAGCCCCAGAATCTGGGTGTTACTCTTACTACCCAAACTACGGGTAGTTTCCGTAGTTTCATGGTCGAGTTGCAGATCTGCAACTCACCCACCAGCCAACCCATTTTGGGGCTGTCGGGAATATCAACCAGTTACTGACAATGCTCTGGGCGTTCTGTCTAGCTGGTGGCTGTGGCTGGACGCTAATTTTTGCGTACCACTTTTGCGCACTTTTTCAGGGTCGGATTTCAGATCCCCACCATTCTGGGAGCAGTTGCAGGGGCCGAATAAATCAATAGCCGTGCTGGTAACGTTTTGCATGACAAGTTTTGACAGTTTTTTATCTTCCGGCCTCCTCAAAATTGAGGATTGAAGAAAAGTCAATGGGTTAGGTCATCGTGCAAATTTGCACTATGCCAGCCAACGCAATTTTGCGTTATCGGGAATATCAGCAAGTTACCGCCGCAGTCGTTCCGGCTTCTTCCACTGGTAAGTATTTTTCGCGCTCTCCCTCCGTTGTTGAGAACGGCGACGGTATCTGACAGCAATAGTCATAGTGTTGTTTACAGGCTGAAACAACGTTGCTCCCCGATGTGGTGATGGCAAATAACAGCCCCTCCGGACGCGCCCCCATCCCCAGCTCAAGTGCGGAATAAACCCCGTTGTCAGGGTGCAGGTGATATTCATCCACAATGGCAAGACTCGGATTTGTACCTTCAATGGTTGCCGCTTTTGCTGCCAGTGGCTTTAACAGGCTGTTAGTTTTCGGGTGTATCACCTTGTGTGCCTGAATATTTACCCGCTTTCGTAACGGTCGGGATAAAAGGCACATCTGACGCGCATCATCAAACACGATCCGCGCCTGATCACGACTCACGGCGGCGGTGTAAATATCCTGCTGCCCGTTTTCCATAACCAGAAACCAGTTAGCCAGGATAGCGGCGACCGTGGATTTGGCATTTTTTCGCGGTACTTCAATGAATGCGCTGGTGTATTTGCGCCGTCCGGTGGCCTTAACCTTAAAGCCCAGGATGCAGGCAAAGGCGAACTGCTGCCACGGCTCCAGTTCAATGGGACTACCGCGCATTGCGCCTTTTACGTGCGGACACACCCGGGAAAAGGCAATAAACCGCTCCACGACCTCCGGATCGAACGTGTAAAGGGAGTTTTCAAGGTCAGAAATCCAGCAACGATTTTATGAGGCTGAAGTAATCCGTAGAGCAAGGAAATTTGCATAAGGAAAACGCCACCAGCAACGTAGAGTTGGTCATGGAAAACGGTCAAACCTATCCCCTGAAAGGTACGCTGCAATTCTCTGATGTGACCGTTGATGAAAGCACCGGCTCCATAACCCTACGTGCTGTCTTCCCTAACCCGCAACATACGCTTTTGCCGGGTATGTTTGTGCGTGCACGGATTGATGAAGGCGTCCAACCTGACGCCATTCTTATCCCGCAACAAGGCGTTAGCCGCACACCGCGTGGTGATGCAACCGTGCTGATTGTTAACGATAAAAGTCAGGTGGAAGCGCGCCCTGTCGTTGCCAGTCAGGCGATTGGCGATAAATGGTTGATTAGCGAAGGTCTGAAATCTGGCGATCAAGTCATTGTCAGCGGCCTGCAAAAAGCGCGTCCGGGAGAGCAGGTTAAAGCCACTACCGATACCCCCGCAGATACTGCATCGAAGTAAGGTAATCTGACATGGCAAACTTTTTTATTCGACGACCGATATTTGCATGGGTGCTGGCCATTATTCTGATGATGGCGGGCGCACTGGCGATCCTACAATTGCCCGTCGCTCAGTATCCAACCATTGCACCGCCTGCGGTTTCTGTTTCGGCAAACTATCCAGGTGCTGATGCGCAGACCGTGCAGGATACGGTGACGCAGGTTATCGAACAGAATATGAATGGTATCGATAACCTGATGTATATGTCCTCCACCAGCGATTCCGCCGGTAGCGTGACAATTACCCTTACCTTCCAGTCCGGGACCGATCCTGATATCGCGCAAGTGCAGGTGCAGAACAAACTCCAGCTCGCCACGCCGTTGCTGCCGCAGGAAGTTCAGCAGCAGGGGATCAGTGTTGAAAAGTCCAGTAGCAGCTATTTGATGGTGGCGGGCTTTGTCTCTGATAACCCAGACACCACACAGGACGATATCTCGGACTATGTGGCTTCTAACGTTAAAGATACGCTTAGCCGTCTGAATGGCGTCGGTGACGTACAGCTTTTCGGCGCACAGTATGCGATGCGTATCTGGCTGGACGCCGATCTGCTAAACAAATATAAACTGACACCGGTTGATGTGATTAACCAGTTGAATGTACAGAACGATCAGATCGCTGCCGGACAGTTGGGCGGAACGCCAGCGTTACCAGGGCAACAGTTGAATGCCTCGATTATTGCTCAGACGCGGTTAAAAAATCCGGAAGAATTCGGCAAAGTGACCCTGCGCGTAAACAGTGACGGCTCGGTGGTGCGTCTGAAAGATGTCGCACGGGTTGAACTTGGCGGTGAAAACTATAACGTTATCGCTCGCATCAACGGAAAACCGGCGGCGGGCCTGGGGATTAAGCTGGCAACCGGCGCGAATGCTCTCGATACCGCGAAAGCCATTAAGGCAAAACTGGCGGAATTACAGCCATTCTTCCCGCAGGGAATGAAGGTTCTCTACCCTTATGACACCACGCCATTCGTCCAGCTTTCTATTCACGAAGTGGTAAAAACGCTGTTCGAAGCCATTATGCTGGTGTTCCTGGTGATGTATCTGTTCTTGCAGAATATGCGAGCAACGCTGATCCCCACCATTGCGGTACCCGTGGTGTTGTTAGGGACGTTTGCCATCCTCGCCGCTTTTGGTTACTCCATCAACACACTAACGATGTTCGGGATGGTGCTTGCCATCGGGCTGCTCGTCGATGATGCGATAGTGGTGGTGGAGAACGTCGAGCGCGTGATGATGGAGGATAAGCTCCCGCCAAAAGAAGCGACGGAAAAATCAATGTCGCAAATTCAGGGCGCACTGGTGGGTATCGCGATGGTGCTGTCAGCGGTATTTATTCCGATGGCATTCTTCGGCGGTTCTACTGGGGCAATTTATCGCCAGTTCTCTATCACCATCGTTTCGGCAATGGCGCTTTCTGTTCTGGTGGCATTGATTCTTACCCCTGCGTTATGTGCAACGCTGCTTAAACCCGTCTCTGCTGAGCATCACGAAAATAAGGGCGGTTTCTTCGGCTGGTTTAATACCACCTTCGATCATAGCGTTAACCACTACACCAACAGCGTCGGCAAAATCCTCGGTTCCACAGGACGATATTTACTGATCTATGCGCTGATTGTTGCAGGAATGGTGGTGTTGTTTTTACGTCTTCCGTCTTCCTTCTTACCTGAAGAGGATCAGGGTGTCTTTCTGACCATGATTCAGTTACCCGCTGGCGCGACGCAAGAGCGGACGCAAAAAGTGTTGGATCAAGTGACGGATTACTATCTGAAAAACGAGAAAGCGAACGTTGAAAGTGTCTTTACGGTTAACGGCTTTAGCTTCAGCGGCCAGGCACAAAACGCCGGTATGGCCTTCGTCAGTCTGAAACCGTGGGAAGAGCGTAATGGTGATGAAAACAGTGCGGAAGCGGTAATCCATCGTGCCAAAATGGAATTGGGCAAGATCCGCGACGGTTTTGTCATTCCATTCAATATGCCAGCCATTGTTGAACTGGGCACGGCAACGGGTTTCGACTTTGAGTTAATTGATCAGGCTGGGCTGGGTCACGATGCCCTAACCCAGGCCCGTAACCAGTTGCTTGGTATGGCTGCGCAACATCCTGCCAGCTTAGTCAGCGTGCGTCCTAATGGCCTGGAAGACACCGCGCAGTTTAAACTGGAAGTTGACCAGGAAAAGGCGCAGGCATTAGGTGTTTCACTTTCTGACATCAATCAGACCATTTCAACGGCGCTGGGTGGGACTTACGTTAACGACTTCATCGACCGTGGTCGTGTGAAAAAGGTGTATGTTCAGGCGGATGCCAAATTCCGTATGCTGCCAGAAGATGTCGATAAACTTTATGTCCGCAGCGCCAACGGCGAAATGGTGCCATTCTCTGCCTTTACCACTTCACATTGGGTGTATGGCTCTCCGCGACTGGAACGCTACAACGGTCTGCCGTCAATGGAGATTCAGGGGGAAGCCGCGCCAGGAACCAGTTCCGGCGATGCCATGGCGTTGATGGAAAACCTTGCGTCAAAATTACCTGCGGGCATTGGTTATGACTGGACGGGTATGTCGTATCAGGAACGCTTATCGGGAAACCAGGCTCCCGCTCTGGTAGCAATTTCCTTTGTGGTTGTTTTCCTGTGCCTTGCTGCACTCTATGAAAGCTGGTCAATTCCTGTCTCGGTTATGTTGGTCGTGCCGTTAGGGATTGTCGGCGTGCTGCTGGCGGCGACACTCTTTAATCAAAAAAATGACGTCTACTTTATGGTGGGCTTGCTAACGACAATTGGCTTGTCGGCCAAAAACGCTATTTTGATTGTTGAGTTCGCTAAAGATCTCATGGAGAAAGAGGGTAAAGGTGTTGTTGAAGCGACACTGATGGCAGTACGTATGCGTCTGCGTCCTATCCTGATGACCTCTCTCGCCTTTATTCTCGGCGTATTACCGCTAGCTATCAGTAACGGTGCCGGCAGTGGCGCGCAGAACGCAGTGGGTATCGGGGTAATGGGAGGAATGGTCTCTGCAACGTTGCTGGCAATCTTCTTCGTACCGGTGTTCTTTGTGGTGATCCGCCGTTGCTTTAAAGGATAAATCTGAAACATAAAGGCGCTTTCGGGTGCCTTTGTTATTTTCAGTGAAACCCATAAAAATTAATAAGATATTCTTTTGCTCACTCTTTAAAAGCTTTCTATAGTTCCCGCTCCCTTCACTATTTTTACAATTCACATAATTTGTCATTATTCATTCCGCAAGATTTATAACCTCCGGTGATAAAATGGCATTCAGCTCGTTAATAAGAGAGTTAACTTATTAAACGTTAGCGTTTATTACTGAGGTAACACCATGAAAAGATTAATTCCTGTGGCATTGCTCACCGCATTGCTGGCGGGCTGTGCTCACGATTCGCCCTGCGTTCCGGTTTATGACGATCAGGGGCGTCTGGTTCACACCAATACCTGTATGAAAGGCACAACTCAGGATAACTGGGAAACGGCTGGAGCTATTGCTGGCGGAGCAGCAGCTGTTGCTGGCCTGACGATGGGGATCATCGCTCTGTCGAAATAACTGAACAGGGCGCGAAGTTTCGCGCTCTGTTTAACGATACAGTATCTTTACATAAGATAAAATATTGCTATATTCTGCTGGCTAATTCTCTGCTGATTTAGCATGTTATATCGCGTTATTTCGCTGCTTTCGAAATAACGCATCAATTTAACTTTCACACTTCTCACCAGAAATATACTCACGCTAACAATCATTATTCTGCTTAGTAAAACACGCGTAAATATTTTGCGCCAAAATGTGGCGCATGTTTCATTTTCGCACCATTGCGGGGCGCTGTTTTTATTATTTCCTGTCTACACTCAGCTTATTGCGACGCGAAATCGTGCGCAAAAGCTGGCACTACTTTTGCTTATAAGAGGATGGCCACAGACAGGTAAAAGACGTTTCCCAAACGTCCTATAACGATAATTTTCGCCTCACAGGAAGCATTATGAAAAAGATGATGATAGCCACACTGGCTGCCGCCAGCGTGCTGCTTGCCGTTGCAAATCAGGCGCATGCTGGCGCGACGCTTGATGCCGTACAGAAAAAAGGTTTTGTGCAATGCGGGATCAGTGATGGATTACCTGGGTTCTCTTATGCCGATGCTGACGGTAAATTTTCAGGTATTGATGTTGATATTTGTCGTGGTGTTGCCGCTGCTGTATTTGGTGACGACACGAAAGTGAAATATACCCCACTCACAGCAAAAGAACGCTTCACGGCTTTACAGTCAGGGGAAGTGGATTTGCTCTCCCGTAATACGACCTGGACTTCATCTCGCGACGCCGGGATGGGAATGGCATTTACTGGCGTCACTTATTACGACGGCATTGGCTTCCTGACGCACGATAAAGCGGGGCTAAAAAGCGCGAAAGAACTGGATGGCGCTACCGTCTGTATTCAGGCGGGTACTGATACCGAACTCAACGTTGCCGACTATTTCAAGGCAAACAATATGAAGTACACACCGGTGACTTTCGATCGCTCTGACGAATCAGCGAAGGCACTGGAATCTGGTCGCTGCGATACGCTGGCCTCGGATCAGTCGCAACTGTATGCCCTGCGCATCAAATTAAGCAACCCAGCTGAATGGATTGTCTTACCGGAGGTTATCTCTAAAGAACCGCTTGGGCCGGTAGTTCGTCGTGGCGATGATGAATGGTTCTCGATTGTACGCTGGACGCTTTTCGCCATGCTGAATGCTGAAGAGATGGGCATCAATTCCCAGAACGTTGATGAAAAAGCGGCTAATCCAGCAACGCCTGATATGGCACATCTGCTGGGTAAAGAAGGCGATTACGGCAAGGATCTGAAGTTGGATAATAAATGGGCCTATAACATCATCAAACAGGTGGGTAACTACTCGGAAATTTTTGAGCGTAACGTAGGTTCAGAAAGCCCGCTGAAAATTAAACGTGGGCAAAATAATCTCTGGAATAACGGCGGTATTCAGTACGCACCGCCCGTGCGTTAAGTCGGTGTGAGGTAACGAGCGTCGCGACGGCGGCGCTCTCTTCAGCGTTATGCTTTCCGAGGTTTCTATGTCTCATCGCCGCTCAACCGTTAAAGGCTCACTCTCCTTTGCCAACCCTACGGTTCGTGCCTGGTTATTCCAGATCCTTGCCGTTGTTGCTGTTGTCGGCATTGTTGGTTGGTTATTTCACAACACTGTAACGAATCTCAATAATCGTGGCATTACTTCAGGTTTTGCCTTTCTGGATCGCGGCGCTGGCTTCGGTATTGTCCAGCATTTGATCGATTACCAGCAGGGCGACACCTACGGACGCGTTTTTATTGTCGGCTTACTCAATACGCTACTGGTTTCTGCATTGTGTATTGTGTTCGCTTCTGTTTTGGGCTTCTTTATCGGTCTGGCGAGACTTTCGGATAACTGGCTGCTACGAAAGCTTTCCACAATTTATATTGAGATCTTCCGTAATATTCCCCCGCTGCTGCAAATCTTCTTCTGGTACTTTGCCGTGTTGCGCAATTTGCCCGGACCACGCCAGGCTGTGAGCGCGTTTGATCTGGCCTTTTTGAGCAATCGTGGGCTTTATATTCCGTCACCGCAGCTGGGAGACGGATTTATTGCGTTTATCCTGGCTGTTGTTATGGCTATAGTCCTTTCTGTTGGGCTATTCCGCTTTAATAAAACATACCAGATAAAGACCGGACAACTGCGCCGCACCTGGCCGATCGCCGCAGTGTTGATCATTGGTTTGCCTTTACTGGCGCAATGGCTTTTTGGCGCAGCACTACACTGGGATGTCCCAGCCCTACGAGGCTTTAACTTCCGCGGCGGGATGGTTTTAATTCCTGAACTGGCAGCCTTAACGCTGGCACTTTCGGTTTATACCTCTGCATTTATCGCCGAGATTATCCGCGCTGGGATCCAGGCAGTGCCTTATGGTCAACATGAAGCGGCTCGGTCACTGGGATTACCCAACCCGGTTACGCTACGCCAGGTCATTATTCCCCAGGCATTGCGGGTGATTATTCCACCGTTAACCAGCCAGTATCTCAACATCGTCAAAAACTCCTCTCTTGCCGCCGCTATTGGCTATCCCGATATGGTTTCGCTGTTTGCCGGCACCGTGCTGAATCAGACGGGGCAAGCCATCGAGACGATAGCCATGACCATGTCGGTCTATCTGATTATCAGCCTGACTATCTCGCTGCTGATGAATATCTATAACCGCCGCATCGCGATCGTTGAACGCTAAGGAGTCATGATGACAAAAGTATTGCTGTCTCATCCCCCGCGCCCGGCGAGCCATAACTCAAACCGCGCGATGGTGTGGGTGCGAAAAAATCTGTTCTCCAGCTGGAGCAATAGCCTGCTGACTATTGGCTGCATATGGTTGATGTGGGAACTGATCCCACCGTTGCTGAACTGGGCATTTTTGCAGGCTAACTGGGTTGGCTCAACGCGTGCCGACTGCACAAAAGCCGGTGCCTGTTGGGTCTTCATCCACGAACGATTTGGTCAGTTTATGTATGGGCTTTACCCACACGACCAACGCTGGCGAATTAACCTCGCATTACTGATTGGGCTTGTGTCGATCGCACCAATGTTCTGGAAAATACTCCCGCATCGCGGCCGCTATATTGCGGCCTGGGCGGTGATTTACCCACTGATTGTCTGGTGGCTGATGTATGGCGGTTTTTTTGCTCTTGAGCGGGTTGAAACCCGGCAATGGGGCGGGCTAACGCTAACTTTAATTATTGCATCAGTTGGGATTGCGGGGGCGCTACCGTGGGGGATCTTACTGGCGTTAGGTCGCCGCTCCCATATGCCGATTGTGCGTATCTTATCGGTCATTTTTATCGAGTTCTGGCGCGGCGTACCGTTGATTACCGTATTGTTTATGTCTTCGGTCATGCTGCCGTTGTTTATGGCAGAAGGCACCAGTATCGACAAACTGATCCGCGCGCTGGTTGGCGTGATCCTGTTTCAGTCAGCATATGTTGCGGAAGTCGTGCGAGGCGGATTACAGGCACTGCCTAAAGGGCAGTATGAAGCGGCAGAGTCGCTGGCGTTGGGTTACTGGAAAACTCAGGGGCTGGTTATTCTGCCACAGGCGTTGAAGCTGGTAATTCCTGGGCTGGTAAATACCATCATCGCACTCTTCAAAGATACCAGCCTGGTGATCATTATCGGGTTGTTCGATCTTTTCAGTAGCGTTCAGCAGGCAACCGTTGATCCCGCCTGGTTGGGTATGTCGACGGAAGGGTATGTTTTCGCCGCGCTGATCTACTGGATCTTCTGTTTCAGCATGTCGCGCTATAGCCAGCATCTGGAAAAACGTTTTAACACCGGGCGTACACCGCATTGAGGACACTATGAGCCAAATTTTACTGCAACCTGCTAACGCGATGATTACGCTGGAAAACGTCAATAAATGGTATGGACAATTCCATGTTTTGAAAAATATAAATTTAACCGTGCAACCGGGAGAACGGATCGTTCTGTGTGGCCCTTCAGGTTCCGGTAAATCGACAACCATTCGTTGTATTAATCATCTGGAAGAACATCAACAGGGACGGATCGTGGTAGATGGCATCGAACTTAATGAAGATATCCGCAATATTGAGCGCGTCAGGCAGGAAGTGGGAATGGTCTTTCAGCATTTCAATCTCTTCCCTCATCTGACCGTTCTACAGAACTGTACCCTGGCACCGATTTGGGTACGCAAGATGCCTAAGAAAGAGGCTGAAGATCTGGCGGTGCATTACCTCGAGCGGGTGAGAATTGCCGAACATGCGCATAAGTTTCCCGGACAGATTTCAGGTGGTCAGCAGCAACGCGTTGCCATTGCGCGTTCGCTGTGTATGAAGCCGAAAATTATGTTGTTTGATGAGCCAACGTCGGCGCTCGATCCTGAGATGGTGAAAGAGGTGCTGGATACGATGATTGGGCTGGCGCAGTCGGGTATGACAATGCTGTGTGTAACACATGAGATGGGGTTTGCACGAACCGTCGCTGACCGGGTGATTTTTATGGATCGTGGGGAGATAGTGGAACAAGCTGCACCTGATGAGTTTTTTGCGCATCCTAAATCAGAGCGTACGAGGGCATTTTTATCGCAGGTAATCCATTAATTGAATGTTAGTTCGAAAAGCAAAAAGGCCATCCTTTCGGATGGCCTTTCGCTTGATTTGATGTCTGGCAGTTTATGGCGGGCGTCCTGCCCGCCACCCTCCGGGCCGTTGCTTCGCAACGTTCAAATCCGCTCCCGGCGGATTTGTCCTGGTTGGGAGAGTGTTCACCGACAAACAACAGATAAAACAAAAGGCCCAGTCTTCCGACTGAGCCTTTTGTTTTATTTGATGTCTGGCAGTTCCCTACTCTCGCATGGGGAGACCCCACACTACCATCGGCGCTACGGCGTTTCACTTCTGAGTTCGGCATGGGGTCAGGTGGGACCACCGCGCTACTGCCGCCAGACAAATTCTTTTCTAATCTGCCGAACTTTAACCTAAAAAGTGGTGCTGATACCCAGAGTCGAACTGGGGACCTCACCCTTACCAAGGGTGCGCTCTACCAACTGAGCCATATCAGCACGCTAAATTTGATGCCTGGCAGTTCCCTACTCTCGCATGGGGAGACCCCACACTACCATCGGCGCTACGGCGTTTCACTTCTGAGTTCGGCATGGGGTCAGGTGGGACCACCGCGCTAAGGCCGCCAGGCAAATTCTGTTTTATCAGACCGCTTCTGCGTTCTGATTTAATCTGTATCAGGCTGAAAATCTTCTCTCATCCGCCAAAACATCTTCGGCGTTGTAAGGTTAAGCCTCACGGTTCATTAGTACCGGTTAGCTCAACGCATCGCTGCGCTTACACACCCGGCCTATCAACGTCGTCGTCTTCAACGTTCCTTCAGGAGACTTAAAGTCTCAGGGAG
>OGSM01000480.1_pt1 | contig 10763 bp, 8 predicted proteins | sample 1573871 | NCBI WGS metagenome assembly OGSM01 (sample SAMN03295848, study PRJEB24534) | human gut metagenome | isolation source: fecal sample 1 from infant 7 | host: Homo sapiens | place: USA: Pittsburgh, PA | collected 2014-07
ATTTGAAAACAAGAACCTCGCTTAGGCCTGTGTCCATATTACGTGGGTAGGATCATCTTACCCTCACTGACATTACGATCTGACGAGGCTACTCTTCGCTGGATTACATAGGTTTTTTTCGTCAAACTGACCTTCACACCGAAGCCAACGGGTGAATCTCGATGATCGTCAAAAACTATGTAAGGTTTTTGGTCAGGGTTGGCTTCGAAAACGACTTTTCCAGAACTACTGAGTTCAGGCTTAACATTAATACTTAACTTATTGATAATAAAAGCCTGATTGAGAGTTGTTTTCAAAGCATCACCACCATTTGTAGCCCAGAGAAGGAGTAAAACTAATCTATCACACCTTGAGCTACAATTGAGCTACAAATTTATTGGTTTATATGGGTTTAAAGGGGTTTTACCTAGGGCCATATGAGCACTTGAAAGAATTAAATAATGAGTAAAATCAATATGAATGAAGACATTGATAAGGACTTCTCTAGCCATACACCGATGATGCAGCAGTATCTCAGGCTGAAAGCCCAGCATCCCGAGATCCTGCTGTTTTACCGGATGGGTGATTTTTATGAACTGTTTTATGACGACGCAAAACGCGCGTCGCAACTGCTGGATATTTCACTGACCAAACGCGGTGCTTCGGCGGGAGAGCCGATCCCGATGGCGGGGATTCCCTACCATGCGGTGGAAAACTATCTCGCCAAACTGGTGAATCAGGGAGAGTCCGTTGCCATCTGCGAACAAATTGGCGATCCGGCGACCAGCAAAGGTCCGGTTGAGCGCAAAGTTGTGCGTATCGTTACGCCAGGCACCATCAGCGATGAAGCCCTGTTGCAGGAGCGTCAGGACAACCTGCTGGCGGCTATCTGGCAGGACAGCAAAGGTTTCGGCTACGCGACGCTGGATATCAGTTCCGGGCGTTTTCGCCTGAGCGAACCGGCTGACCGCGAAACGATGGCGGCAGAACTGCAACGCACTAATCCTGCGGAACTGCTGTATGCAGAAGATTTTGCTGAAATGTCGTTAATTGAAGGCCGTCGCGGCCTGCGCCGTCGCCCGCTGTGGGAGTTTGAAATCGACACCGCGCGCCAGCAGTTGAATCTGCAATTTGGGACCCGCGATCTGGTCGGTTTTGGCGTCGAGAACGCGCCGCGCGGACTTTGTGCTGCCGGTTGTCTGTTGCAGTATGCGAAAGATACCCAACGTACGACTCTGCCGCATATTCGTTCCATCACCATGGAACGTGAGCAGGACAGCATCATTATGGATGCCGCGACGCGTCGTAATCTGGAAATCACCCAGAACCTGGCGGGTGGTGCGGAAAATACGCTGGCTTCTGTGCTCGACTGCACCGTCACGCCGATGGGCAGCCGTATGCTGAAACGCTGGCTGCATATGCCAGTGCGCGATACCCGCGTGTTGCTTGAGCGCCAGCAAACTATTGGCGCATTGCAGGATTTCACCGCCGGGCTACAGCCGGTACTGCGTCAGGTCGGCGACCTGGAACGTATTCTGGCACGTCTGGCTTTACGAACTGCTCGCCCACGCGATCTGGCCCGTATGCGCCACGCTTTCCAGCAACTGCCGGAGCTGCGTGCGCAGTTAGAAACTGTCGATAGTGCACCGGTACAGGCGCTACGTGAGAAGATGGGCGAGTTTGCCGAGCTGCGCGATCTGCTGGAGCGAGCAATCATCGACACACCGCCGGTGCTGGTACGCGACGGTGGTGTTATCGCATCGGGCTATAACGAAGAGCTGGATGAGTGGCGCGCGCTGGCTGACGGCGCGACCGATTATCTGGAGCGTCTGGAAGTCCGCGAGCGTGAACGTACCGGCCTGGACACGCTGAAAGTTGGCTTTAATGCGGTGCACGGCTACTACATTCAAATCAGCCGTGGGCAAAGCCATCTGGCACCCATCAACTACATGCGTCGCCAGACGCTGAAAAACGCCGAGCGCTACATCATTCCAGAGCTAAAAGAGTACGAAGATAAAGTTCTCACCTCAAAAGGCAAAGCACTGGCACTGGAAAAACAGCTTTATGAAGAGCTGTTCGACCTGCTGTTGCCGCATCTGGAAGCGTTGCAACAGAGCGCGAGCGCGCTGGCGGAACTCGACGTGCTGGTTAACCTGGCGGAACGGGCCTATACCCTGAACTACACCTGCCCGACCTTCATTGATAAACCGGGCATTCGCATTACCGAAGGTCGCCATCCGGTAGTTGAACAAGTACTGAATGAGCCATTTATCGCTAACCCGCTGAATCTGTCGCCGCAGCGCCGTATGTTGATCATCACCGGTCCGAACATGGGCGGTAAAAGTACCTATATGCGCCAGACCGCGTTGATTGCGCTGATGGCCTATATCGGCAGCTACGTACCGGCGCAAAAAGTCGAGATTGGCCCGATTGACCGTATCTTTACCCGCGTAGGCGCGGCAGATGACCTGGCTTCCGGGCGCTCAACCTTTATGGTGGAGATGACTGAAACCGCCAATATTTTACATAACGCCACCGAGTACAGTCTGGTGCTGATGGATGAGATTGGGCGCGGAACTTCCACTTACGATGGTCTGTCGCTGGCGTGGGCGTGCGCGGAAAATCTGGCGAATAAGATTAAAGCGTTGACGCTGTTTGCCACCCACTATTTCGAGCTGACACAGTTACCGGAGAAAATGGAAGGCGTCGCCAACGTGCATCTCGATGCACTGGAGCACGGCGACACCATTGCCTTTATGCACAGCGTGCAGGATGGCGCGGCGAGCAAAAGCTACGGCCTGGCGGTTGCAGCTCTGGCAGGCGTGCCAAAAGAGGTGATTAAGCGCGCACGGCAAAAACTGCGTGAGCTGGAAAGCATTTCGCCGAACGCCGCCGCTACGCAAGTGGATGGTACGCAAATGTCTTTGCTGTCAGTACCGGAAGAAACCTCGCCAGCGGTCGAAGCTCTGGAAAACCTGGACCCGGATTCACTGACTCCGCGTCAGGCGCTGGAATGGATTTATCGCTTGAAGAGCCTGGTGTAATAACAATTCCCGATAGTCTTTTGCTATCGGGAATATTAACGACAACTGACGAATAAAATAAAAACACCCTGTATAATAGGAAAGCTTATTTTACAGGGTAAAACCATGCCATCTACACGCTATCAAAAAAATTAATGCCCATCACTATCGCCATATATGGGTCGTTGGTGATATTCATGGTGAATATCAATTATTACAATCCCGCTTACATCAACTCTCTTTTTGCCCTGAAACCGACTTACTTATTTCGGTAGGCGATAACATCGATCGTGGGCCGGAGAGTCTTAACGTGCTGCGCCTGCTAAACCAGCCCTGGTTTACGCCGGTTAAAGGCAACCACGAAGCAATGGCGCTGGATGCGTTCGCGACCGGCGATGGAAATATGTGGCTTGCCAGCGGTGGTGACTGGTTTTTCGATTTAAATGATTCAGAGCAACAAGAGGCAATAGATCTGTTGCTGAAATTCCATCACCTTCCACATATTATTGAAATCATTAATGACAACATAAAATATGTCATCGCACATGCAGATTATCCGGGTGATGAATATCAGTTTGGTAAAGAAATAGTAGAAAGCGAATTACTCTGGCCTGTTGATCGTGTGCAGAAATCGCTTAATGGCGAGTTACAACAAATAAACGGCGCTGATTATTTTATATTTGGACATATGATGTTTGATAACATTCAGACGTTCGCTAACCAGATTTATATTGATACCGGCACGCCGAAAAGCGGGCGGCTGTCATTTTATAAAATAAAGTAGTCTCATGCTTCTTCTGTGAAGCATGAGTAACCAAATGTTATTGCAGGCCATTATTCATTTTTCGCTACCAGCAAAGAGAGATCCTGCTTCGCCAGCGCGCGACTGGCACTCTCCGGCAAACCGTCGTCTGTGATAATCTGATCAAACTCGCTTAATGGTAACGCCAGCCATGTCGCCACCTGACCATATTTCGTCGCATCACAGACCAAAACTCGCTGGCGGCTGGCACTGGCAATCGCCCGTTTCACCGTGACTTTATCTTCCGCTGGCGTAGAAATCCCCCGCACACTCCATGACGATGCAGAAATAAAAGCCTGATCAATCATCAGGCTGCGCAGCATGGTCGCAGCGGCTTCCCCGACACAGGAACGGTTTTCCCGACACACTGCACCGCCAGTGTGAATAATTGTGCAATTACTGTTGTCGAGCAAGTAGTCTGCAATAACGAAATCGTTTGTGACCACAGTCAGTGACTCCATGTGAATCAGATGCTGTGCTATCGCTAACGTGGTCGTTCCCGCATCCAGATAGATACAACTTCCCGGCTGAACAAGACTTGCCGCCAGCTTGCCAATAGCCGCTTTTTGCGTCATTGCCAGCGCAGTTTTTACCTGATGAGAAGGTTCATGCGCCACGCGTCCCGGAGACTGGACGCCTCCGGACACCAGCACAACGGCTCCCTGCTGCTCCAGTTTTTGTAAATCCCGACGAATGGTCATATGTGACACATTCATTCTGTCCGTTAGTTCAGCAATACTGACAATGCCTTTTTCAGCTACCATCTCAAGGATGATTTGGCGACGCTCTACGGGTATCAACTTTTGCTCCTTCCTTTGTCCTGCTGACATTCTACGCTATTTGCCTGCGAAACGTGCGCGGCGCAACTAACGCTTAGTTCACATAAAATAACACACAATGTTAATTTATGTGAATCAGCTCACCATATCGTTATCTTCCAGCGCTTATATTCACAATATCAAACAAAATATCACTTAAATTAACAAGGAGAGCAGATGAAAACGGGATCTGAGTTTCATGTCGGTATCGTTGGCTTAGGGTCAATGGGAATGGGAGCAGCACTGTCATGTGTCCGCGCAGGTCTTTCTACCTGGGGCGCAGACCTGAACAGCAATGCCTGCGCTACGTTGAAAGAGGCAGGTGCTTGCGGGGTTTCTGATAACGCCGCGACGTTTGCCGAAAAACTGGACGCTCTGCTGGTGCTGGTGGTCAATGCGGCCCAGGTTAAACAGGTGCTGTTTGGTGAAACAGGCGTTGCACAACATCTGAAACCCGGTACGGCAGTAATGGTTTCTTCCACTATCGCTAGTGCTGATGCGCAAGAAATTGCTATCGCTCTGGCTGGATTCGATCTGGAAATGCTGGATGCGCCAGTTTCTGGTGGTGCAGTAAAAGCCGCTAACGGTGAAATGACTATCATGGCCTCCGGTAGCGATATTGCCTTTGAACGACTGGCACCCGTGCTGGAAGCCGTTGCCGGAAAAGTTTATCGCATAGGTGCAGAACCGGGACTAGGTTCGACCGTAAAAATTATTCACCAGTTGTTAGCGGGCGTACATATTGCTGCCGGAGCCGAAGCGATGGCACTTGCAGCCCGTGCGGGGATCCCGCTGGATGTGATGTATGACGTCGTGACCAATGCCGCCGGAAATTCCTGGATGTTCGAAAACCGGATGCGTCATGTGGTGGATGGCGATTACACCCCGCATTCAGCCGTCGATATTTTTGTTAAGGATCTTGGTCTGGTTGCCGATACAGCCAAAGCCCTGCACTTCCCGCTGCCATTGGCCTCAACAGCATTGAATATGTTCACCAGCGCCAGTAACGCGGGTTACGGGAAAGAAGACGATAGCGCAGTTATCAAGATTTTCTCTGGCATCACTCTACCGGGAGCGAAATCATGATCAAGATTGGCGTTATCGCCGATGATTTTACCGGCGCGACGGATATCGCCAGTTTTCTGGTGGAAAACGGTCTACCAACGGTACAAATTAACGGTGTTCCAACAGGTAAAATGCCGGAAGCAATCGACGCACTGGTGATCAGCCTGAAAACGCGCTCCTGTCCAGTGGTTGAAGCCACACAGCAATCGCTGGCGGCTCTGAGCTGGTTGCAACAGCAAGGTTGCAAACAGATCTATTTCAAATACTGCTCTACTTTCGACAGTACGGCGAAAGGTAATATTGGCCCGGTTACCGATGCCTTAATGGATGCTCTCGACACGCCGTTTACGGTCTTCTCTCCGGCCCTGCCGGTCAACGGACGTACGGTTTATCAGGGGTATTTGTTCGTAATGAATCAACTGCTGGCCGAATCCGGGATGCGCCATCACCCGGTAAATCCCATGACCGACAGCTATCTTCCCCGTCTGGTTGAAGCGCAATCCACAGGGCGCTGCGGCGTCGTTTCGGCACATGTTTTCGAACAAGGTGTGGATGCCGTTCGTCAAGAGCTGGCTCGCTTACAGCAAGAGGGCTACCGCTACGCGGTGCTTGATGCGCTGACCGAACACCATCTGGAAATTCAGGGGAGAAGCCTTGCGCGATGCCCCACTGGTAACGGGCGGTTCTGGTCTGGCGATTGGCCTGGCCCGGCAGTGGGCGCAAGAAAACGGTAACCAGGCTCGCAAAGCAGGGCGTCCGCTCGCTGGGCGCGGCGTAGTGCTCTCCGGTTCATGCTCTCAAATGACCAACCGCCAGGTAGCACATTACCGTCAAATTGCACCAGCCCGTGAAGTTGATGTGGCACGCTGCCTCTCAATTGAAACTCTGGCCGCTTATGCACACGAACTGGCAGAGTGGGTTCTGGGCCAGGAAAGTGTACTTGCTCCACTGGTTTTTGCCACCGCCAGCACTGACGCATTGGCAGCAATTCAACAGCAATACGGTGCACAAAAAGCCAGTCAGGCAGTAGAAACACTGTTTTCTCAACTAGCGGCGCGGTTAGCAGCGGAAGGCGTGACACGCTTTATTGTCGCAGGCGGTGAGACCTCCGGCGTAGTCACACAGAGCCTGGGAATAAAAGGGTTTCATATTGGCCCAACCATTTCCCCCGGCGTGCCGTGGGTAAACGCACTGGATAAGCCTGTCTCACTCGCCCTTAAATCTGGCAACTTCGGTGATGACGCCTTTTTTTCACGAGCCCAAAGAGAGTTTTTATCATGAGCGATTTCGCAAAAGTAGAGCAGTCTTTGCGAGAGGAGATGACGCGGATTGCCAGTTCATTCTTTCAGCGCGGCTATGCAACCGGTTCGGCTGGCAATCTGTCGCTGCTTTTACCTGACGGGAATTTACTGGCGACACCGACAGGTTCATGCCTGGGCAATCTCGATCCGCAGCGGCTTTCCAAAGTCGCCGCGGATGGCGAATGGTTAAGTGGTGACAAACCCTCGAAAGAGGTGCTCTTTCATCTGGCGCTGTATCGCAACAATCCGCGTTGTAAAGCGGTGGTGCATTTGCACAGCACATGGTCGACGGCGCTTTCCTGCCTGCAAGGGCTGGACAGCAGCAACGTTATTCGTCCGTTCACACCATACGTGGTGATGCGGATGGGAAATGTCCCGCTGGTGCCTTATTACCGACCGGGCGATAAACGCATCGCACAGGATCTGGCGGAACTGGCAGCAGACAATCAGGCTTTTTTACTGGCAAATCATGGCCCAGTGGTTTGCGGTGAAAGCCTGCAAGAAGCCGCCAACAATATGGAAGAGCTGGAGGAAACGGCAAAGCTGATTTTTATTCTCGGTGACCGCCCGATCCGTTATCTGACCGCAGGTGAAATTGCGGAATTAAGGAGTTAATGCAATGCCTCGTTTTGCAGCTAATTTATCCATGATGTTCACCGAAGTGCCTTTTATTGAACGCTTCGCCGCAGCGCGAAAAGCCGGGTTCGATGCTGTGGAATTTCTGTTTCCCTATGACTACTCCACCCTGCAAATCCAAAAGCAACTGGAGCAAAACCATCTGACACTGGCGCTGTTCAATACCGCTCCCGGAGATATTAATGCGGGGGAATGGGGATTATCCGCCCTTCCCGGACGTGAGCACGAAGCACACGCAGACATCGACCTGGCACTGGAATATGCATTGGCGCTCAATTGTGAACAAGTCCATGTGATGGCAGGCGTCGTGCCCGCTGGCGAAGATGCTGAACGGTACCGGGCAGTATTTATCGATAATCTCCGCTACGCTGCCGACCGCTTTGCGCCACACGGCAAGCGAATATTAGTTGAAGCACTCAGCCCCGGCGTTAAGCCTCATTATCTCTTCTCCAGCCAGTATCAGGCACTGGCTATTGTTGAAGAAGTTGCGCGAGATAACGTGTTTATTCAACTAGATACTTTTCATGCGCAAAAAGTAGATGGCAACCTGACGCATTTAATCCGCGACTACGCCGGGAAATATGCGCACGTACAAATTGCCGGACTACCTGATCGACATGAACCGGACGATGGAGAAATCAACTATCCGTGGCTGTTCCGCCTGTTCGATGAGGTGGGATATCAGGGCTGGATCGGTTGTGAATATAAACCTCGTGGCCTCACCGAAGAAGGGCTTGGCTGGTTTGACGCCTGGCGCTAATTCGTTAAATCCCTAATTACAACGTACCCATACATCCCCCCATCTACGGATGGGGTAGGTTAACTATAACTTTCAGACAGGGTTTCCCATGTCCACAATTACATTGTTATGCATTGCGTTAACTGGCGTAATCATGCTGTTGCTGCTGGTCATCAAGGCAAAGGTACAACCATTCGTTGCTCTGCTCCTCGTCAGCCTGTTAGTCGCACTTGCGGCGGGTATACCGGCGGGCGAAGTGGGTAAAGTGATGATCGCCGGGATGGGCGGTGTGCTTGGTTCCGTCACTATTATTATTGGTCTGGGCGCTATGCTGGGGCGTATGATCGAACACTCTGGTGGTGCAGAGTCACTGGCTAATTATTTCAGTCGCAAGTTAGGTGACAAACGAACTATCGCTGCGCTGACTCTGGCAGCGTTCTTCCTCGGTATTCCCGTCTTCTTTGATGTCGGCTTTATTATTCTTGCGCCAATCATTTACGGTTTTGCCAAGGTTGCCAAAATATCGCCACTCAAATTTGGCCTGCCTGTCGCTGGGATCATGCTCACTGTTCACGTGGCGGTACCGCCGCATCCAGGCCCTGTCGCCGCAGCGGGGTTACTCCACGCAGACATCGGCTGGCTAACCATCATCGGTATTGCGATTTCTATTCCCGTAGGGGTTGTTGGCTACTTTGCAGCGAAAATAATCAATAAGCGCCAATATGCGATGTCAGTAGAAGTACTGGAACAGATGCAACTGGCTCCGGCCAGTGAGGAAGGCGCGACAAAATTAAGCGATAAAATAAATCCACCGGGCGTCGCGCTGGTCACCTCGCTAATTGTTATTCCTATCGCGATTATCATGGCGGGTACGGTTTCCGCAGCACTGATGCCGCCTTCGCATCCCCTGCTTGGTACGCTACAGCTGATCGGCTCACCAATGGTAGCTCTAATGATTGCGCTGGTGCTGGCATTCTGGTTATTGGCTTTACGTCGCGGCTGGAGCTTACAACACACCAGCGACATTATGGGCTCAGCCCTTCCCACTGCGGCGGTAGTGATTTTGGTTACTGGTGCTGGAGGGGTATTTGGCAAAGTGCTGGTGGAATCGGGCGTCGGCAAAGCCCTTGCCAACATGCTACAAATGATTGACCTGCCTCTGTTACCAGCCGCATTTATTATTTCACTGGCGCTGCGTGCATCGCAGGGGTCAGCAACCGTAGCAATCCTGACAACCGGCGGGTTACTCTCAGAAGCGGTGATGGGATTGAATCCGATTCAGTGCGTATTGGTGACGCTGGCAGCCTGCTTTGGTGGGCTTGGCGCGTCACATATTAATGACTCAGGGTTCTGGATTGTGACCAAATATCTGGGGTTGTCGGTAGCAGACGGTCTGAAAACCTGGACAGTGTTAACGACCATTCTCGGTTTTACCGGATTCTTAATTACCTGGTGCGTATGGGCGGTAATTTGACCTTAATAAAAAGGTCCGATGGGCATCGGACCTTTTATTGTGCACAGAAAAGGCCAGCCTCGCTTGAGACTGGCCTTTCTGACAGATGCTTACTTACTCGCGGAACAGCGCTTCGATATTCAGCCCCTGCGTTTGCAGGATTTCACGCAAACGGCGCAGGCCTTCAACCTGAATCTGGCGAACACGTTCACGGGTGAGGCCAATTTCACGACCTACATCTTCCAGTGTTGCCGCTTCGTACCCCAGCAAACCGAATCGACGTGCCAGCACTTCACGCTGTTTGGCGTTCAGCTCGAACAGCCATTTGACGATGCTCTGCTTCATATCGTCATCTTGCGTGGTATCTTCCGGACCGTTCTCTTTTTCATCGGCCAGGATGTCCAGCAACGCTTTTTCGGAATCACCACCCAGCGGGGTGTCTACCGAGGTAATGCGCTCGTTAAGACGAAGCATACGGCTGACGTCATCAACTGGCTTATCCAGTTGCTCTGCGATCTCTTCCGCACTTGGTTCATGGTCCAGCTTATGGGACAACTCACGTGCGGTTCGCAGGTAAACGTTCAGCTCCTTTACGATGTGAATCGGCAAACGAATAGTACGGGTTTGGTTCATAATCGCCCGTTCAATCGTCTGGCGAATCCACCAGGTTGCGTATGTTGAGAAGCGGAAACCACGTTCCGGGTCAAACTTCTCTACCGCGCGGATCAGCCCCAGGTTGCCCTCTTCGATAAGGTCCAGCAACGCCAGACCACGATTGCCATAACGGCGGGCAATTTTTACCACCAGACGCAAGTTACTCTCGATCATCCGGCGGCGAGAGGCGACATCTCCACGCAGTGCGCGACGCGCAAAATAAACTTCTTCTTCGGCCGTTAACAGTGGTGAATAACCAATCTCACCAAGGTAAAGCTGAGTCGCGTCCAACA
>OGSM01000490.1_pt1 | contig 10441 bp, 9 predicted proteins | sample 1573871 | NCBI WGS metagenome assembly OGSM01 (sample SAMN03295848, study PRJEB24534) | human gut metagenome | isolation source: fecal sample 1 from infant 7 | host: Homo sapiens | place: USA: Pittsburgh, PA | collected 2014-07
GCGCAGACGGTGGATTGAACGCCAACATGGTGAACAACTATAGTTTCGACGGCGTCTACCTCGATCACCACACTTGGCGCGCCGCAGGCTCTGACCGCTGGCGCACCCAAGCAGACCCACTGCGATTCTGGGATTTCAACAATTGCTCGGCCGTCAGCTATGGCACCGAAATCCGTGGGGCACATGGCCAGAGAATGACCACCGATTGCCCCGAACCACCGGTGCACGCCAACAGCCGTTACGTACGTATCACCGCCCCGCGTCCCCTCTGGCTCCATCATCGTGACCACGGAAGGCTGGTATCGATTCGTCACCAAAGTCAGCGGAAAAACCACCGATTACGGCAAATTGCGCATCACCGTGGAATCCAGCAGTAACACCGACGACCACACCGTCGTCATTGTTCGCGATGAAGATTGAACCATATAGCGTTACGCTGGTCACTTCACGGTAATACACCGCTTCATCGGGCATGCAGATTCTCGCGTGCCCGCTATCGCATGCTTTCCCCGCACATTTTCGAAAGAATCACCCTTAAGGATGAGGGGAAATTGTGTGAAATAAGGGAATAATGGGGGATATCCCCCATAGCGGATGCCGATATGGGCAGCCATGATGGAAATCACGACGGTCACCAGACCGTCGGCCAACGATGAAGGAGTGTGCGGCATGTTTATGAATCTGTTCCGCAGGCAGCGTCCTGCATTGGCGCGTCTGGCTCGCAACTCCAACTCCTATCAGCACCCGATGGCCAAAGCCGTCAACTCATCCCCCATGACGTCAGCGACTTCCGCGACTTCCACTCTGGACGCGGCCATCAGCCAGGTTCACAACATCCCGGTTTCAGCCATGAGCAGGATGTCCGGCTCTCCCACCGTGTATGCCCGATAGGCTCTATTCGATAATCCAGCTCAAGGTCAGCAGCACCACCAAGAACAGCACGTTCACCGCCGAATAGACGGCGAGGTAACGCCCCTTCTTATCCGGGTATTGGCGCGTGACATTCTTATAAGCCACCAGCGAGGCCATGGATGCGATAAGCGTGCCCATACCACCCAGATTGGTGCCGATGATCAGCGCCCGCCATTGATTGCAGAAGCTGGACAGCAGAATGGTGGTAGGCACATTGCTGATTACCTGGCTGGACGCCACCGCCACTTCCAACGGATGGGAACCGACCAGGGTGCGTGCCAGCTCATAGAATTCAGGCACACGGCGCATGTTACCGATGAAAATGAAGAACATGCAGAAGGTCAGCGGCAGTCCCCAGTCCACATATTTGAACACGCGGCGGTCGGTGAACAGGAACGATACGACCACAATCACGCACATGGCCCATAACGGGATGGTGCCGGAAACAGCCAGCAGACAGACGATGAACAGCAGTGAATAGATGACCGTGCGCCAGCCGCCGTAACCGGCGCCGTAACCGGTGATGCGGATCTCATCGGGCTGATGTTTGCTGCGTTCGGGAGCGAGCACACCGGTTTCGAGATCGCCCAAATCGCCCACTGGTTTGCTGCCGAACACCACGGATATCACAATGACCAGCAGTATCGCTGCGGTGAAGGAATACGGCGCCATGATGCTGATAAATCGCTTCGTCGACATTTCGGTGAGCGCTTTGAGGTACAGATTGTGCGCGTTGCCGACCGGCGTCAGCATACTGCCCACATTCGCGCCGATGGTCATCAGCGTGGCCACCAGTATGGTCTTATCCTCTTGGCCCGCCATGATAAGCACCGCAATAGCGAATGGCACGAACGTGACCAGGGCGACATCGTTGGTGATGAGCATCGCGGAGAAGAACGTCAATGCCACCAAGGTGAGCACCAGCCCGCGCATGGTGGAAGTACGTTGCAGCAGACGGGAGCCAATGATGCGGAAGATGCCGATGCGCTGAAATCCGCAGACTACAATCATCAGGCAAATCAACTGGCTGATGGTGCTGGCATGGATGTACATGGTGTATTCATCATCCGGAGGTACTACAAAACACGAAATCAGTGCAAGTATTGCGGCAACGACAAGAATCGTTTCATTTTTGGCCACATTGACCAGCCAACGCCGCATTCATTCCTCCATGAACATTCCCGTTACCGCACCTGTTTTATTCTACGCGCAGATTGGCATAAGGTACGTAGTCTCGTCGCTCAGCTGGCCTGAATCGTCCGCTCTAATGCTTCGCAGATGACTCGGATGCCGTCGGTGATATCGGCGGCATCCGGGCGCACGAAGTTGAGACGGATATGGGAATCATCCATTTCGTCAACATCGAACACACTGCCCGGCATGAATGTGACGCCTTGTGAACGGCAGGATTCCAGCACGTCAAGCGAGCGTACGCCCTCCGTCAGGGATAGCCAGATGTAATAGCCTCCGGCCGGCACAGTCCAACGCACGCCATCTGGGGCGAATCGTTGCAATGCCGCGATTGCGGTGTCTCGCCGCCGCCGATAGGAATCAGTCAGCGTTTGAATATGCTCGGCGATGCGACCTTCCTTAAGCAGCTCCAAGCAAATACGCTGCGATGACGTGCTCGTATGCTGGTCGACCATGCGGCGTAGAGCCGCCAGGCGGTTGATGACGTGCGGGTCGGCCACAATCCACCCTGTGCGCAGGCCCGACGTAACAGTCTTCGAGAACGTGGACAAGTACATCACGTATCCCGCGTTCTCCATGCCCTTGAGCGGTATGGGGCGACGCGAATCGGATGACTTCCCGCCATACCACAGGTCGCCGTAGGCGTCGTCCTCCACGATTAGGCACTGGTAGCGTCGTGCCACGTCGATGAGTTCACTGCGGCGTTCGGGCGGCAGCGTGGTGCCGGTGGGGTTTTGGAACGTGGGAACTGTGTAGATGAGTTTGGGGCGGAATCGCGCGCAATAGCCTTCCAGCAGGTCGGTGCGCATGCCGTGTTCATCGACCGGCACGCCGATGATGCGAGCATCGGCCGAGCGGAACGTTTGCAATGCGGGGAAGAACGTGGATTGTTCGACCAGTACGCAGTCGCCAGGATTGACGAATGCGCGCACGATAAGATCGATGCCTTGCTCGGAACCGGAAAGCACCATCACGTTTCGTACATCACACTGCACGCCGCGTGTGCTCATATGCTCGGCAAGTAATGCGCGGAGTTCATCGAATCCTTCGATAGGCGATTCTGGTTGACCGTCGAATTCGCGCGATTCGAACGCTTCAATGCTCACTGAACGCAACAAATCGTCGGGAATATCCGCCGGATTAGGCGAGCCGGTGGCAAAGTCGATGATGGTATCGCCGCGTTGCGCCCGCTCAGCCGAGGCAATGTCGTGGTAGGTGAATCGGTTGGAATAGTCGGAGAACAACACCGACCACGGCGGCCGCACAACGCTCGGTTTCGGCTCCTCGTCAATCGGCTTATGTCTCGCTACAGGAATCCGGGCAGTCTCAGTATGCTGCAACGGCAGCACGAACGTGCCTTTGCCTACTTTGGAGGCGATGAGTCCCTCATCTTTGAGTTGCTGATAGGCCTGTAATACCGTGGTGCGATTGACCTCGAGGCGTGAGGCTAACTCGCGTTCAGGCGGCAAACGATAGCCCTCAGCCATTGCGCCGGAGACAATCTGTTCACGCAGCTCAGCAGCCAGCTGCCGGTACATCGGCACCGTGCTGCGCCGGTTCAGCGTGAACTGCATGGCAGATCGTCTCCTTGATTCGTCGGTCGAATACCAGTCTAACGGCAGACGGATCGGCTACAGCGACAGGAAGAGCTCGTGGATGCGGATGTCGTCCGTGAGTTCGGGATGGAAGGCGGTGGCGAGGATGTTGCCTTGGCGCAGGCCCACCACGTGACCATCGACTTCGGTTTCGACCGTAGCCTCAGGGCCGACCGACACCACGTAGGGTCCACGGATGAACACCAGTGGAAAGTCCGCGATGCGCTGTGGGTCGTCGGCTTGGCCGAAATCAGCGATGGCTTGGAAGCTGCCGAGCTGACGACCGTAAGCATTGCGGCGCACTACAGCGTCGAGCGCGCCGAAGTAGACGTTCTCATCATTGTCGAGCTTCTTGGCCAGCAGAATCATGCCAGCGCAGGTGCCAAGCACCGGTTTGCCGGCCTTGATGTGCGCGGCAAACGGCTCGAACAGGCCGGTGGAACGCAGGAGTTTGCCTTGCGTGGTGGATTCACCGCCAGGCAGGATGACCCGGTCGATGGATTCATCGAAATCCTCGGCCGCGCGCAACAGCTTCCACGGGGCGCCGAGCTTGTCGAGCACCGCCGCATGTTCGGCGAACGCGCCCTGCACGGCCAGAATACCGGTCACGCCGTGCGTGGCGGTTTCGGCGTCTGCGGATTCTTCTTTGGAAATGTATTCAACAGCTACAACCATGTTGTCCTCTCCGGCTTCGGCTCCCGTCACTCGCCGCGAGCGGCCATAATGGTCTGAATCTCGTCCTCGTTGATACCGACCATGGCTTCGCCTAGGTTTTCGGACAGCTTGGCGAGCAGATCGGCGTCCTGCCAGTTGGCGGTGGCCTTGACGATGGCGGCGGCGCGCTTGGCCGGATCGCCGGACTTGAAGATACCGGAGCCCACGAACACGCCTTCAGCACCGAGTTCCATCATCAGGGCGGCGTCGGCCGGGGTGGCCACACCACCGGCGGCGAAGTTCACGACGGGCAGACGACCGTTGTCGTGCACGTACTTGGCCAGATCGTAAGGCACGGCCAGCTGCTTGGCGGCCTCGTAGACCTCGTCGTCGCGCAGACCGACGAGCTCGCGAATCTGCTTGTTCATGGTGCGCATGTGGCGCACGGCCTGAATCACGTCGCCGGTGCCGGGCTCGCCCTTGGTGCGAATCATGGCAGCACCCTCGGCGATGCGGCGCAGCGCCTCGCCCAGGTTCTTCGCGCCGCACACAAACGGCACGTCGAACTGGTTCTTGTCGATGTGGTACACGTCGTCGGCTGGGGAAAGCACCTCGGATTCGTCGATGTAATCGATTTCGATGGCCTGCAGAATGCGGGCCTCGGCGATGTGGCCGATGCGCACCTTGGCCATAACCGGAATCGAGACGGCTTCCTGAATGCCCTTGATCATGGCCGGGTCGCTCATACGGGAGACACCGCCGGCGGCGCGAATATCAGCGGGGATGCGCTCCAGCGCCATCACTGCGCACGCGCCGGCATCCTGCGCGATTTTCGCCTGTTCGGGCGTGGTGACGTCCATGATCACGCCGCCCTTGAGCATTTGGGCCAGATTACGGTTGAGTTCCGCACGATTCTGCGTCATGAGTTTCCCTTCGTTTCGACGCTGCTTGGTATCGCGCTTCATTATTGAACGAATCGGATTGGCCCCACCCAAACCAGTCCAATTTGGATGGGACCAATCCGCAACTTCTGCACCCATCCAATCCAACTTACATCTGACCTTGATTGCCCCTCGAACCGATATACGTATATAATGAAAAAACTATACGTACAGCGACTAGGGGTAGGGGCCATGACCAAACTCACACTCAGCATTGACGAACATACCATCGAGAGGGGCAAACTATACGCCCGTCGACAAGGCCGCACATTGTCTTCCATCGTAGAGGACTACCTTGAATCATTAACGCGAGAGGATTCAACGGCACAGCTATCACCGTCGATTCGCGCGCTCATGGGCATCGGGCAAGGCCCCGCCGACGAAAATGACTACCGACGGCACCTCACGGAGAAGAACTCATGAACAAACTCGTCGTTGACACCAACGTATTTCTTGACGTCATACTGGCTCGACAGCCTATGTGCGAGGCCTCCGCAAGTGTACTCGACCTATCGTCGCACCCCGAATACGACATTCTTATGCCGGCACATTCCGCACCTACTATCGCGTATATCGTAGAGGCAAACGCAAATCGAGCCAAAGCGCGTCAGGCACTATCTCTATGTCTCGGCATCGCCCATGTCGCCGCGTTGGATGAAGCCACAATATTGCGAGGGCTGTCATACGACTTCAAAGACACCGAGGATTCCTTCGTTGCCGCCATCGCGGAACGAGAACGCGCCGACTTCATTATTACCAACAACATAAAGAATTTCGCGCTCTCCCCCATCGCCGCAGTCACACCAATCGAATATCTCAGCCGTCTCGCATCCAAGAAGTAAGCGCACAGAACAAGTAAGCCCCTATGTGAGAGCCGCCGAAAACGCCAATTAGCCAACGGTGTTGCCATAGATTTGGGCTTGGAGGTCTTTGCGGGCGGTTTCCATGCGGGTGATTTGGCCAAGGAGGGTGATTTTCTCTTCGCCGTCGGGCAGTTGGGCCATGCGGCGTTTGGCTAGACCGATCTGGCGCATGAAGCCCATGTCCAATAGTCGGGTGAGCAGTTCGGTGGCGTATCGCTGCTCCTCCGCAGTGGCGGGTCGTAGCTGCATGGCGGCGGCACCAGGCGCACCAGCGCCACCGGGCGCGTTCGGCTGCACGGGTTGCGCACCGTTGCCGCTGTCATCTCCGGGCAAAGGCAGCGGCATGACGGCCAGCTCGTTGATGACCTGATTCAACATAGGCCCGCCGGCCTTGGTGAGGTTGTGCATCCACAGACCCTGCGGGGTGTTGTCGGATGGCAGTCCGCCGGCGGCCGCAATCACCTGAAACAGGGTGCGGAACACCGAAGTCATGAAATGGTCGATGGTCAGCTGGCCGAACATGGTACGGTCGATGGCGCGCGGCACCTGAATCAGTGTGGCCATGAACTGTTGCTCGGCGATGAACACGGCATCATCAATCTTGAAGTATGCCTGCTCGGCGGCATCGCGACGCTCCAGAGTCTTGCGGGCGGCCGGATTGGCATATGGATTAGTGCCGGGTTCCACCCGACGTTCCTCACGGTCGAACCGGCGCTTGGGCGCATAGGCGTCCTCGTCGCGCACGTGCATCTGACGGCGGGCCGCCATCACCTCGCGGCGCATCACCTCGAGATCCACGCCGATACGGCCAGCAGCCTTGCGCGCATAGGCATCCCACAGGGAACGGTCGCGAATCTGTGCCACCAGCGGAGCTACGGCTTTCATTGCCCCCACTTGACCGGGAGTATACGTTAAGTCAAACCGGCCGATGGCGGCATCGATCACGAAGTCATAGAGCGGCTTGGCATTGGCAATCAACGAGCGCACCGCCTCATTGCCTCGTTCGATACGCAGATCGCAGGGGTCAAGATTGTTGTCGGCCACAGCCACAAAGGTCTGGGAAAGGAATGCCGAATCGAGACCAAAGGCGTGCAGTGCGGCTTTCTGGCCAGCGGCATCGCCATCGAACGTGAATACGATACGTGAACTCAATGGCTGGTCTTTGATCTTCAGCGGACCGACCAATTGCACCGCACCCAGCGAATCGTCGGCAATAAGGCGGCGTACGATCTTGGCATGTTCGGCACCGAATGCGGTACCACACGTAGCAATGGCGGTGTCAATGCCGGCCAGATGCATGGCCATCACGTCCGTATAGCCTTCGACGATTACCACCTGCCGTTTTTTGACGATGGCGGATTTGGCCAAGTCGATGCCGTAGAGCACCTGGGTTTTGCGGTAAAGCTGCGTATCCGGCGTATTGATGTATTTGGCGGCGATCTGGTCGTCCTCATACAGCTTGCGCGCGCCGAAGCCGAGCGTGCGTCCGGTCGAATCGCGGATGGGCCAGGTCACGCGGCCGCGGAAATAGTCGTAGATGCCACGCTGGCCTTGGCGGGCCAGGCCGGCGTCGAAGATCTCCTTCTGTGTAAACCCCTTGGATGCCAAATGACGCACGAGATTATCCCAGCCTTGGGGCGCGTAGCCGCAGCCGAAACGTTCGCAGTCGGCTTGGGAGAAGTTGCGACCGCCGAGCAGTTTGCGGGCGGGCAATGCCTCCTTGGTCAGGATTTGGGAGACGAAGAAACGCTGGGCTTCCTCGCAGGCTTCCAGCAGTCGGGTGCGCTTGGAGCCGGCGTTTTCGCGGTTCGGCCCGTTGCCGCTGTTCTCGTAGTGCAGCTCGATGTGGTACTTGTCGGCGAGTAGTTCCACGGCTTCACGGAAGTCGATGTTCTCGGATTGTTCGACGTATTTGAACACGTCGCCGCCCAAACCGCAACCGAAGCAGTGCCACACACCGAGCGAAGGGCGCACGTTGAAGCTGCCGGTTTTCTCGTCGTGGAATGGGCACAGGCCGACGAATGTGCCAGTGCCGGAAGGCTTAAGCGTTACGGTCGCGGATACGATGTCATACAGGTCCGCGGCGGCGCGCACCTTCTCGACATCTTCCTTCTTAATCATTCCGACCATAAGTCTCTAGAGTAGCGCCACGTGTGAGACACGGTAGATATGTACCGTTACTTTCTTGGCTCCCCTCACTCGCCTATGGAGGCAGCTCTCCTCACCCGGGGGAAGCCAAGGGATAGGTCATAGCTCTCTCTCAGGGGAGGAAAGCTGTCAGCGCAACTGACTGAGGGTGCCCGCCACGGAACAGCCTCAGCACAGGATGGAATGGAGAGCCAAGGCGGAATTGTCGGTTAGGGACGCCACTTGATCGATGGCCACGCGCAAACGTTCATTGTCGTTGGTGGACTCATTCCAATCGGCCAGGAACTGGCTTTCCAGCGCGTCGGAGGGCTGCGGTGAATCGGCCATCAGCACGTCGATCAGGTCCTCGACGATTTTCAGTTCCTCCTGGTGGAACGGCTCCCTCTCACGCGGCGCCATGACGAAATACACGGCGATGCCTTTTAATGCCACAATCTCGTAATTCGTATCCTCGGGAATCACGATATTGGCGGAGTAACGCGTCAACGGTCCCGGTCCGTATGTATCGCGAGTGGCGGTTTCCACCGACCAGCAAAACCGCCCAATCAAGTCGGAGGTGATGTTCTTCAACTGCGCCAAAGCTTGACGTGATCCGTTGAAATGCGCAGGGAACATATGCTCACGCCTGAGTCTCATGAATGCTGCCAACAGCTTATCCGCATCCCACTTGGTCCCATACCAGCCGCGCGTCTGCTCGATGATGTGGTCCAAAATCTGTGAATCGGCGAGCACAATCGGGTCGAAGGCACCAGTGGCGATGGAATCCTCAACATCATGCACCGAATAGGCGATGTCATCCGAAAGATCCATGATCTGGCATTCCATCGGCTTGGTAGCCACAGGTGCGCCGATTTTCAACCATCGGAACACGGGCTCATCATCCGGGTAGACGCAGAACTTCTTGGACCGCTCCCCCTTGGGATGCTGGTCGGCCTCAGCCAAAGTCCACGGATATTTGACCGCCGCATCAAGAGCTGCACGGGTCAGGTTCACACCGGCGGAACGGCCGTCCGGATGGAAGATTTTGGGTTCGAGACGGGTCAGAATGCGCATGGTCTGCGCGTTACCCTCGAATCCGCCAATATTGCGCGCGATTTCGGCGAGCGCCCGCTCCCCGTTGTGCCCGAACGGCGGATGGCCAAGATCATGGGCCAGGCAAGCGCAGTCGACCACATCAGGATCGCAGCCAAGCATTGCGCCTATTTGTCGACCGATTTGGGCGACTTCCAGCGTGTGGGTGAGGCGGGTGCGAGCGAAATCATCGGTACCAGCAATCAGAATCTGGCTTTTCGCGCCGAGACGCCGCAGGGCGGACGAATGTATCAGCCTTGCGCGGTCACGCTCAAAAGCGGTACGGGCTTTGGACTTCGGCGGTTCAGGTGCCCAACGCTCTTCATCAAAGGCACTGTAGCCCTCATCGCTCAGCACCCGTTCCCCATCTTGCGTTGTTTCCATAGTCCAAGCATAGGCCCATATATCGGCTGCCGTACAGTGTTACAGCAGCGTGGCTGGATCGAGCTTGGCGAGGTCGTCAGCGGGCAGTACTTCGGCGGCATGCTCGTAAAGGCGCGGGATGCGGTTGCGCAGGCAGGTGAAGATCTCGTAGCTGATGGTGTCGGCGGCGCGGGCCCAATCGTCGGCGGTAGGCTCAACGTAATCCTCGCCGCGGCCCGGGCCGAACAGTTCGACCGTGTCGCCCTCGTGAACGCCGAGTTCGGCGGCGGATCCGTGCAGGTCCACGATGAACTGGTCCATGCACACGCGGCCGCACACGCGGTAGAGCTTCGGACCTTCAGTGGTCATGATGCGCACCGGGCCGCCCGGCTTCTCCACGTGCTTGGCACCTTCCATATCGAAACCGGAAGCGGAGCGGTGGATGCCATCGGCGTAGCCCAGCGGCACAATAGCGGTCGAGGTGTTGTCCGGGGTCAGGTAGGTGCGGCCATAAGAGATGCCATGGCCGGCCTCCACATCCTTGACCGTGCCGAGCTGCGCCTGCAGGCGCATGGCCGGGGTCAGATGCCAGTCGCGCGGGGTGCCCATCGCGGGATCGGGCTCGTAGCCGTACAGGCCGATGCCGGGGCGGGTAAGTTCGAAGTGAATCTCCGGGCGGTCCAAAGTGGCCGCCGTGTTGGCC